>Ga0233449_1001484_pt1 | contig 20997 bp, 19 predicted proteins | sample SI_124_October20_FD_183012 | JGI IMG/M metagenome (GOLD analysis project Ga0233449, IMG submission 183012) | Seawater microbial communities from Saanich Inlet, British Columbia, Canada - SI_124_October2016_200_MG | ecosystem: Environmental > Aquatic > Marine > Inlet | place: Canada: British... | reverse complement strand
TGGTATGCGTGGCTCAAACACGTGTGAGCTTGTTTTTGAAGACTGCGAAGTGCCGGAAGAAAATATTCTTGGTGAAGAAGGAAAAGGGGTTAACGTGCTTATGTCCGGACTTGATTATGAACGGGTCATTCTGTCCGGAGGACCACTTGGTATCATGCAAGCATGTCTTGATGTTGTGCTTCCTTATATTCATGACCGAAAGCAATTTGGAAAATCAATTGGCGAATTTCAGTTCATTCAGGGAAAAGTCGCTGATATGTACACAGAACTTAATGCGTGTCGCAGTTATGTATATGCTGTTGCCGCGTCTTGCGACCGGGGCGAAACTACAAGAAAAGATTCGGCCGGATGTATTTTATATTCTGCTGAAAAAGCGACCCAAATGGCCCTTGAAGCCATTCAGTGTTTAGGGGGTAATGGTTACATTAATGAATTTTCAACGGGGCGCCTTCTTCGCGATGCAAAACTTTATGAAATTGGTGCCGGAACCAGTGAGATTCGCCGCATGCTTATCGGCCGTGAGTTGTTTGGCGAGACTTCTTAAAGTATATTAGAATAACCTAAATAAATTTAAGGTGTATTTTTTAAAATAAAGCTTGGAATTTTTCGTTAAATAAATTAAATACACTACATTAGATTGAATTTTATTTTTTCTACTGGAATCTGATTAAAATTATAATTCCTGTTTTAGGAGTGTAGATTGTTAATTCTTTACGAAACGTAAGTTTATGTTTTAGGTAGGATTTAATTTTTATGTCCTAGAATTAAATAGTGATTTTATTTTGCGGAAATTTATTTTATTTCCTGAAATATGTGCAATATTATTTAAATATTAAGGATTTGTTAAGGAATAGTAATGATTATCAGGATATATATTTTAAAGTTAATTTTTTGGGGTAACCTGAGTGAATAATAAAGGCGAAGAAAAAAGCCAAAATAATTCTAATTCATCACAAGATGCTGAAAATGCAGCGAAATTCCTAAAAACATTAGCAAACCCTAATAGGTTGATTATCTTGAATCTCCTCATGAATAACGAATCATGTGTAGGTGATTTAGAAAAAAGTTTGAACATTTCCCAGTCAGCATTGTCGCAACATTTAAGTCGAATGAGAGATGATGGTATATTAGCAAGACGTCGTGAAAGTCAGCAAATTTTTTATACAATCAAAGACGAGCGCATTAAAAAATATTTAAAATTAACACAAGAAGTTTTTTATAGTTAAGACGATCATCAGTTGATTGAATGATAAAGCTTCACTCAATTTTTGGTGGAAAAATATACCACCTATATAAGAATATGCTTATTTTCAATTACAGATTTATTTTATTTAATTCCTGTCCCAATTTTCCCGTTTTGAGAAAGCATGATAGCAATTGGCCTTGTGCGCGGGAATTCAGAAAATATTATCATCAATATTACTGTAAAGGGTACGCTTAAAAACATTCCAGCGATGCCCCAAATGCTGCCCCATAAAGCCAGTGATAACATGACAACAAGCGGGCTTAAATTTAACGAGTTCCCCATAAGTCGCGGCTCTAGAATATTACCGATCAATAGCTGAATAAAGCCGAGGCTGGTAATGATGATGATAAAAGGGGTAAAGGTAGAAAATTGTACCAGACTCAGAAGGGCCGGGAAAAGTACCGCTAGCATTGAGCCTACTGTGGGAATATAATTAAGTAGAAAAATGATAAATGCCCAAAAGCTTGCGTAATCCACATCATTTAAAATGAGCACCACATAACAGGCGGCCCCCGTCATCATGCTGACAAATGTTTTTATGGCGACATAAGTTTCAATTTTTTCACCTACAGTGCTGATAATTTCCTGAACTGTATCATCATGCTTTGAGCCGTTAAGAAGGGCTTTTAATTTGGTATTAAAACTGGCCTGTTCAAGAAAAATAAATAATACGTATATTAGTATAAGTCCCGCATTTCCGGCAATGCTCGCCATCGTTCCGGCAATATTGCTAATAAAAGGCCGCAGGTCGATCTGACTGATAAGCTGGGTGAGGTTAGGTTGGTTTTCAATTCCTAAAAGCGTATAGATCCGGTCAGATAATTTAAGCAGGTTTTCCTGATATATTGGAGCAGCAGCCTTAACGTTTGCTATATTATTTCCGATCATATCAACCAGTAACCAAAGAGCCATGATCATCGAAAGCAAAGCGGCGACAAAACATACGGATTTTGGCAGGGAAAAGTTTTTGATTTTTATTTTATGATAATAGTCCGCCAAAGTATTAATCAGATACCAGATTACGACGCTAATAAGAAATGGTACAATCAGATCGCGTCCAACAACCATAATGTAAACCGTGAGCGTGATTAAACCTAGACCGCCAGTATATGATAATATTCCCATTTAATACGCCCCTGATAATTTTAATTCCCGCAGATTGTTGTGCTTTCCTATAAAAAGGTCAAGTCATTAATAGTTGCAATTATACAATTAATCAGTGAAACTATTATTAAATGAGAGTAGGAGACAGAAAATGAAAAAGCTTTTAATTGGAATTGTCGTTGTTGTGGCACTCGGGGCTGGGGCTGTATTTTATTTGTCGTCCAATGCGGGCACGCTGGTTAGAGACGGCGTTGTTGAATATGTGCCGCCGGTAATTGGTGCGCCGGTTGATCTTGCGAGTGTTGATCTCGACGCGGTAGGCGGCATGGCTTCGCTTAATAATATGGTTATCCATAACCCGGTTGGCTTTAAATCAGAACATCTTTTTAAAATGGAGCAATTGCTTGTTAAAATGGATGTTAGTCTTGATAATCTGACATCCGATGTAATCAGCATCAGTGAAGTGCGCCTCGAAGGGGCCGACATGATCTATGAAATTGCCACAAGCGGCAATAATGTTGGCAAAATTCAGGAAAATATTGATGCTTATATGCAGTCACTTAATCTAGGAGAGAGTGAAGATAGCGAAAAGAAGTTTATTGTCGATCATGTCTATATCAATGGTACCAATGTCAGTCTTGCCAGTGATCTGCTCGCAGGGAAAGATGTTGGGTTTTCGCTTCCTAATCTTCATATAACCGATATCGGAAAACGTGATAATGGCGCGATAGCATCCGATGTTATAAAGCAGATTTTTGCTGCTATTAGCGGCAGCGCAACCGATGTTGCACAAAGCGAACTTCTTAAAAACACCGTGGGTGATATAGAAGGTGCCGCTGAAAATGTTGTTAAAGATTTAGAAGATAAGGTAGTGGACGAAGTGTCTAATAAACTTAAAGGGCTGATCCCACCGATGTAAGAGGTTTGTATTATTAAGTAGAAAGGAATTTAGAATGATTTTTCTGATAATTATAGGGGTCCTTGGCCTTTTTATTTATATGCTTTACGCGCGGCTTATCGGGCTTCGTAATAAAAATCTTGAAGCATTATCATCGATTGATGTGCAGCTTAAAAAACGTCATGATCTGGTTCCAAATATTCTTACCATTGCTAAAAAATTTATGGATCATGAAGAAGAGGTTCTTACAAAAGTGACCCAAATGCGCTCTATATCCGGTAGTGATTATGATAAGAAAAATCCTGAAGAAGTCTCTCAGCATCTTGAGGCAAACAAGCAACTCCAGTCTGCAATGTTAAATTTATTTGCGGTGGCGGAAAACTATCCAGATCTTAAATCACAAGAAACGATGATCCGCGCTCAGGAGACATACGAAGAAGTCGAAGGACATATTTCCGCTGCGCGCCGCTTTTATAATTCATCTACCACTGATCTTAAAAATGCCGTTGAAATTTTCCCAAGCAGCGTTATCGCCAGCATGATCGGCATTAGGGCCATGCCTTATTTTGAAATGGATGAGGCGGAAAGAAAACCAGTTGATGCGTCAGAATTCCTCTAAGAGATTATCCCGATGAATTTTGATGAACTATTGGAAAAACTGGATGGTTTTGACCATTATTACCAGAGCGAACTCAAATCCACACTGGATGAACTGGAGCTAAAAAGAAAAAAAGCCTGGAAGGTTTTTTTAACTATTCTTTGCTGTGCTGTTGCACTTGTAGGTTCTATCTTTTTTATCACAAGAAATGAAGATTTCACCGTAGTTTCCGGTTTCCTCAGCGCCATTGTTGTTATGTTTTTCTTCGGCAGAATTATAGCGATTAGAAAACGTGCCAAGCTTAGTGTAATGCCGAAATTATGCAGCTCTCTTGGATTTAAATATCATCCAGAGGCGCGAAATAGTGGTTTGGGGGCGTATAGTGAACTTTCACTTATCCCATCTTATAACGAGAGAAAACTGGAGGATGAAATATCCGGCCAGATTGAAGAGGTTGATTTTAACCTGTTTGAAGCCAAGTTGATTAGAGTAACGCGAGGGCGTAAGGGTAAGAAAACGCGAACAACCGTTTTTAGAGGTTTGTTATGCTGTTTCGATTTTCATAAAGAATTTAACGGCACCACGGTTGTCAGCAGAGACCAAACGATGATCGGCAACTTATTATCTGGTTTTATGCATACTGGGGAGAGGGTAAAGCTCGAAGATCCTGAATTTGAAGATAAATTTGAAGTTTATTCAACCGATCAGGTCGAAGCGAGGTATTTACTCACACCGGGGTTTATGGAAAGAATTTTGAATTTCTCCCGCTCCGGTACGGCAGCTAATCTTCAATTTGCCTTTCAAAACGGTATGATGTTTATGGCCATGAAAAATTCAAAAGATCATTTTGAGGGGGACGGTCACAACCTTAATGATCCAAAATATATCGAAAGTACAATTAAAGAGCTTGCTTTTCTGTTTGAAATAGTAAGAGATTTAAACCTGACACAGACGACAAAAATATAACAGGATAATGAATATGATAAAGTGCCAAAAAGAACTGTTTGATATTCCGCAGGATATTACTTATCTCAATGCCGCTTATATGGGGCCACTTATGAAAACGGCTGCAGATATTGGCGCAGAAGCCGTTCGTAAGAAATTAAAGCCATGGGGCATTCCTATCAGTGATTTTTTTGGTCCGCCCAACAGATATTATGAATTGGCTGCTGAAATGATCGGCTCGAACGCGTCCGATATTGCAATCGTTCCTTCGGTTTCATATGGAACGGCGATCGCTGCTAAAAATATTAAAGTAAGTGCGGGGCAGAATTTTGTCATTATGGCCGATCAGTTTCCATCGAATGTCTATCCGTGGATTGAACTTGCTGAGGAGAATGGCGCGGAAATTATAACCGTTGACTGGCCTGATGACGGTGACTGGACGGCAGCAATTATCGCTGCGATTGATGAAAATACGGCGATTGTAGCCTCAGCCAATGCCCACTGGACTAATGGAACGCTGATTGATCTAGTTGCTGTTGGTAGATCAGCCCGTGAGGTTGGCGCGGCGTTGGTGCTTGATCTTACCCAAACCCTTGGCGTGACGCCCTTTTCAGTAAAGGATGTTGATCCGGATTATATGATTGTTGGCAGTTATAAATGGTTACTTGGCCCTTACTCGCTCGGCTTTATGTATGTAGCGCCCCGTAATCAGGGAGGAAAACCGATCGAAGAAAGCTGGATCACCCGCAAAGGGGCAGAAGATTTTGCAAGGCTGGTTGATTATAAAGAAGAATATGAAGCAGGCGCGCGCCGGTTTGATATGGGTGAAAAAAGTAATTTTATTAATATCCCGATCGCCATTGCCGCTATGGAAAAGCTCAATGAACTGGGCGTGGAAAATATTGCTGAATATATTAAAAGCCTAACCGATTATATTGCTGAGCGGGCCTGCGCCATAGGACTTAACGTGGCGGATGAAAATATGCGAGTGCCTAATTTGATCGGTATTAATTTTAAAGATGGCGTGCCGTCCCATATTGCCGGCAAATTAGCGGAAAATAAAATATTCGTCAGCATCCGCGGGGATAGTATCCGTGTCGCCCCCCATATTTATAACGAAAAAGCGGACGTTGATCGGTTGTTTGACGTTCTTGAAAGCGAACTATAATCATGGCCATAAATGTGGAAATAGAACGCAAGTTCCTCATTTTGAGAAAACCCGACCAAAAACCGGACCGCGTTCATAAAATCCGCCAAGGCTATATCGCCCGTGAAAAGGGCAACTCGGTCCGAGTGCGTGAAAAAGACGGTGACTTTATCCTCAGCATTAAAACCAACAATGCTGGCGGTGGTCGCAATGAACTTGAATATGCTATAACGGCGGAAGAAGGCAATGTGCTGTTTTCATCGTTAAGTCACGCGCCGATCATTAAAACCCGCGACGTTTATCAGATAGGCGATCACACGTGGGAAGTGGATATTTTCGAAGGTGCAAATAAAGGCCTGATCATCGCCGAAGTAGAACTCGGATCAATAGATGAGCAGGTCACAGTGCCGCAATGGGTGGGTCCAGAGGTCACGGAGTTTAGAAAATTTTATAATTCACAAATCGCCCAAATGCCCTTCAAAAACTGGAATGTCAGTTATCAGGCATTAGTTGAACGGATGTCGGGTTAATCTAATTCACTTAAAGCTTTAATCGCGTCTTCATTATCCCCGTCTAGTTCAATGGCTTTTTGGTAATTTTCACGGGCCAGATCATTTTCGCCCATTGTTTGGTAAAGACCTGCAAGCTTTTCAAAGGCATGGGAAGATTTTGGATAATTTTCAGTGTTTAGTTTGAAGAATGTCAGACCTGTTTCTCTGTTTTCTTCACTCTCAGAACTGAAACTGCCCATTCTGTCAGTTGTTTTTTCTGGTGGAATAAATTCAACGCCAAGAGTATCTGAGATATTTTTATAATGTGTGGTCCATTTCTCTGCGTCTTCGCTCATATTAAACATATTAGATTTATAATTGTTAAAAACATGAAGCAGACCATTATATAAACTCACTAATGGAACAGAGCCATGATCCTCTCCCTTATAAAGAAAACTATCTATTTGTAGATCGGTTGTTTCAAAGCCTTCTAGTAACTCATTAAAGGCTACAATATTAGTAAGCATCCCGCCCTCAGGGTCATGATCGGCCATAGATATGAATATTCTTGCCTTTAGGTTTTTGTTTGTTAGTAATTTTTCCTGGGCTCTGGCGATAATCTCACCACTCTCCCACCAGATACTTGGGTCAATAGCAATATAGCCATTAAAAAGAGCTGGGTTTTCAATAAAACTATAAAGCGATATAAGGCCACCCAGAGAATGACCGACTAAAGTTCTGTGGGGAAGGGTTCTATAATCCTTTTCAATTTTAGCAATGAGTTCCATTTCTATAAATTCGAAGAATTTATCACCACCACCACCTGTGGGCTCATCAACAGGATCGCCATTAAAATCAACAGTTAAAGGAACTTGAGTGAGATCCCTTGTTCGTTCCGTATTGGGTATTGCAACAATAATCAGTTCAGGTATTTGCATATTGCCGTTTATACCGGCACTCATAAAATTCATCGCCCCGCTTACCGAATGGAAATGCGCATCGCCGTCCAAAAGATAAAGAACCGGATATTTTTGAGGATAGTAGGTTTCACTATCATAACTATCTGGTAAATGAACCCAGTAGGGTCTGTCTTCCTGCATAACGTCGGAATAAATCGACAGCCTTTCGCCGATGACTATTTCATCTTTTTCTACAGAAATTGTTTCGTCTTGTTGTTCAATCTGCTGCGAACATGACGTTACCAGAAATGTGAATATAAATAATAAAACTACTTTTTTCATTTTTCCCTCAATTCTTTTAATCGGTTAGGTAGCCTTTTTAACGACCTCCCGCGGGTAAATGCTCATTTAGATACTTAGTTATATGGGTAAATAAATGAAGCTGGGTATTATCACCCTTGCGGATGCCGTGGGCACGCATAGGATAGCTCATCATCTCAAACGGTTTGTTAAGTTCAATCAGCTTATTAGTCATATATTCAAGATTTTGGTAATGGACGTTATCATCGCCAGTACCGTGAATGATCAACAGATTACCTTTTAATTGGTGGGCATAGTTAACGGCTGACCCAAGATAATAGGCATCTTCGCCCTCTTCTGGTAGGCCAAGATAGCGTTCCTGATAGATGCTATCATATAATCGCGCATCGCTGATTGGCGCTACGGAAATACCGGTTTTATAGATATCTGGATAACGGGTCATTGCATCAAGAGTTGATGCGCCGCCGCCACTCCAGCCCCAGATGCCGACACGGTCTTTATCAAGGAATGAGTGTTTATCAAGCAGTTCGCTAGCCGCTTGTGATTGAACCAGTGAAGTGAGCTGGCCAATTTTTTTATAACCGTCTTTTCGCCATGCTGCCCCGCGGTTGGAACCGTCACCGGGATTATTAAAGCTCGCCACTACATAACCTTGTTCTGTGAGCATTCTATGCCACAAATAACGGTTTCCACCCCAGTTATCAGTGACTGTATTACCGCCCGGATAGCCGTAAACATAAATTATAAGGGGATATTTTTTATCAGGATCAAAGTCCGGTGGATACATCATCCAGCTATTAACTGAATATCCCTGCGCAACGTCAGTATTGAAAAATTCAACTTTGCCACGCTCAAGTTCATTTACCGCTTTATGCATTTTTTCATTTGTGGCCATCACTTTCTCGGATTTATGAGTGGGCAGGGACACAAGGTCGATCACCGGAGGGGTGCCGAAGCGCGCATAAGTATGAAACGCATATTTTGAATCCGGTGCCAGGTTATAAGTGTGTGTGCCCGTCTGATCTTCGGGTGTCAGCTTTTCTGCAATAGGCTCACCTTCAAGATTTACCCGGTATAAATATCGCTGTGCTGCACTGTCCGGAGAGGCCATGAAATAAACCCAGCCGCCCGCATCATCAATATTGACGATACTGATCACTTCATAATCACCCGTCGTGAGCAATGTTTCTTGCTCACCATCACGGGAGAAGCGGTAAAGGTGACGCCAGCCGTCCTTTTCACTTAAGAATGTGAAATATGCGCCGTCCTTAAGCCAGCGCAGTCCACTCGCACGCATATCTACCCATGCTTCGTTACTGTCTTTCAGTATGGTGGTAACATCGCCGCTAATCGCATTGCCAAGCATTACATGATTAACATTCTGAAGGCGGTTAAGCTGCTGAATGATCACTTCCTCAGAGCTTTCGGCCCATTCCATTTTGGCAATATAATGCTGACGAGGATCACCCGGCGCTTTAAACCATGTGGTTTCGCCGCCTGTTGCCATAACACTGCCAACTCTTACGGCAGAGATTGTCGTGCCGGCTTTTGGGTACTGAATGGCGATTGGTTTTGAATAAAGGTCACTGGTGTTATCCATCAGATAAAAGGTGCCGACACCGCTGGTATCGGACTGCCAGTAAGCGATGCGCTTACTGTCCGGGCTCCACATAAAGGCATCACGAAGACGCAGCTCTTCTTCATAAACCCAGTCGCCGGTGCCATTGACGATTAGTTCGGTTCCATCATGGGTAAGCTGGGTGACGTCTGCGCTAGCGATCGTTTCAACATAGATGTTGTTTTCATACATATAGGCAATTTTCTGACTATCAGGAGAGAATTTGGCATACATAAGGCTTTGTTCAGGGGCCGCGGTGCCAATTTGCCTTAAATTATTATTTTCAAGGTTCAGGATCCAGTAATCACCGAATGACTTGAGACGTCTGAATTGTTTGGTGTTGGTTGAAATCAAGACATGTTTGGCGTCATCAGACCATTTGTAATCCTCAATTTTTAACGGTTTTTCTGCTCCGGGTGGGATGAGTTTGTCCGCTGAAATCAGGATTTCGCGTTCCCCGGTCAGGGTATTGTTTTTTACTATATCAAAACCATCTTCAATATCTTCATTATCATCAATGGTTGTGTAGGCCTCACCACCATCGATCCATTTACTTGATGGTAAGCGGTCAGCTTTAAAATCTTCACCGCTGAAAATTCGCTCTGGTGTGAGCTTGGCCATATCTTGCGCCATAACAGCGATTGGCATTAAAATCATTATTAATAATAGTGTGGAAATTTTTTTCATTGTCCGCCCATATCCTGTTTTATTATTTTTTCAGTTATCATAGTAAAAGACTATAATAACCTTTTGACGGAAAAACAATTAATGTGTGGTGCTACTATTCTCTAGCGGGCAATTATTGGTGTATTACTTGATTTTCAAAACTTCATAGGCCGCTTTGACCTGTTGGAATTTTATCGCACTTTGTGCATCACTCAGGTTAGTGTCGGGGTGATAAAGCTTTGCTAGGCGGCGATAAGCCGTTTTGATGTCTTTTTCTGTGGCGTCCGCTTCAAGGTCGAGAATTTCGAGCGCGTCAGTGCGGCGTTCTTCTTTGCCATATGCTTTGGGGCTATCTTCGAATGTGCCGCTACTGCGGTACCCTTTTGCTTTTCTCATTTCTTCCTGGGCACGTTTCATGGCTTCTTCTTTGCTTAAGCCATTAAAATAGTTCCAGTTTTTGTTAAACTGGGCCACATGCGGCTGGCAAAAATACCATTTATCTTTACTGTCGGGTGCTTTTGGCGCAGGATAATCGCCGGGACTATCACATCCGTCATAGTCGCACAGACGCACGGAGACTGGGTCTCGTTCGCTGGTATATTCGCCCCATTTTGGAAATGTCCATGATTTGGATCGTGACATAAATGTTCCCTTACAGTAAAAAAGCATCATTAGCAGTTTTGGGGAACAATAAACAGGGATTATTTAGAAAAAGTGAAGATGGATTATATTTTAAGAGACGCCCGCAAAGAAGAGGCGAGAGAACTTGCCAGACTTATAAACTTTGCCGGTAAAGGACCGCAAAGTGTAGGTCTTGATTATACGGTATGGTCTAGAAGCGCAAATGAGGGGCAGGACCCTTATGATGTGGGATCGCTCAGGGTTGCTAATGAAGTTGGCGGCTATAGCTATAATAATATCCGTGTCATCGAAGCGGACGGTAAACCAGCCGCGCTGGCCATGTCTTTTACCATTGTGAAAAAAACTCAAACTGAATTGGATCAGATCGATGATTTGTTTCGGATTTTCGCCGATCTGTCACAGCAGGCGGTAGGCTCTTATTATCTGGATAGTCTAGCCGTGTCACCGGAATATAGAGGGCACGGTTTTGGTCGTTACTTGTTAGAAGACACGGTCGATAAAGCCGTGAAGGGTGGGCACGAGCAAATTAGTCTACTGGTATTTGAAAAAAATCAGGCTGCGCTTGCCCTATATCAAAAACTAGGATTTAAGGAGCAATCAAAATTAATTGCTCCCGTTCACCCGTCTATGCCTTATGAAGGGTATGTGATTTTACTTTCAAAATCGCTTTGATTTATAGGATTGGGCCGGCGTCTTTGACGGCGTCGTCCACATGTTCTTCAAATTCAACGAAGTTTTCTTTGAATAGTCCGACAAGATGGGCTGCCTGCTTATCATATGCGTCAGCATCATCCCAGGTTCCGCGTGGATCAAGCACAGCATTATCCACATCCGGGCAGCTAAGCGGCACTTCAAACCCGAAGTTAGGATCAGTGCGAAACTCAACATCGTTAAGGGTGCCGTCCAAGGCACCATGAAGAAGAGCGCGGGTATATTTAATTGGCATACGGCTTCCTACACCATAAACACCACCGGTCCAGCCCGTATTTACGAGCCAACATGTCACATCACCATCAGCGATCTTCTTGCGCAGAAGATTACCGTATACGGAAGGATGACGCGGCATAAAGGGCGCACCGAAACAGGTGGAGAAAGTGGCTTGTGGTTCTTTACCGAGGCCTTTTTCTGTGCCAGCTACTTTAGCCGTATAACCGGATAGGAAATGATACATGGCTTGTTCAGGGGTCAGGCGTGCCATCGGTGGCATAACACCAAACGCATCAGCCGTAAGCATAATAACATTTTTAGGATATCCGCCCGGTGCACCTTCTGTGGTGTTCGGGATGGATGTGATCGGGTATGCGGAGCGCGTATTTTCGGCGAGGCTTCCATCATCAAGGTCAATTTCCCGAGTGTCCGGATCAATAACCACATTTTCAAGTACGGTGCCAAACATACGAGTTGTGTTGTAAATTTCCGGCTCAGCTTCTTCAGAAAGACGGATCACTTTAGCGTAGCATCCCCCTTCAAAGTTAAAGATAGTATCATCGGACCAGCCATGCTCGTCGTCACCAATAAGTTGACGGGTCGGATCAGCTGAAAGGGTGGTTTTACCGGTACCTGAAAGGCCAAAAAATACTGCCGTGTCGCCATTTTTACCAATATTTGCAGAACAGTGCATCGGCATAATGCCTTTTTCCGGCAATAGGTAATTAAGAATAGAGAAAACAGATTTTTTCATTTCACCGGCATAAGATGTTCCGGCGATAAGGACTAGTTTCTTGGCAATGTTAATTGTGACGAGCGTTTCGGAATTAATACCGAGCTCGGCCGCATTCATTTTAAGTTCTGGTGCGTGGAGGATTGTAAAATCCGGTGCAAAGCCCTCAAGGTCTACACTGTCCGGGCGAACAAGAAGGTTTCTGATAAAAAGACTATGCCATGGGGAAGGGGAGATGGCCCTAACTGATATACGGTGGGCCGGGTCTGTGCCGCCATAAAGGTCCTGAACATATAGATTGCGTTCATTAAGGTAGGAAAGGATCTGCTTATGGGCAATGTCAAACGTATCTTCGCTAATAGGTTTATTAACCTTGCCCCACCAGATGTTATCCCGTGATGATGGTTCATCAACCATGAATTTGTCGTTTGCGCTTCTGCCTGTGTGTTGACCGGTTTCAACCACAAGGGCGCCGCCTTTTCCAACAATACCCAGATCATTTTTAATAGTGTGCTCATAGAGTAATTCTGTTCCAAAATTCCAGAAAATATTCTTATCACTATTTATATTTTGGTTTTCTACGCCGCTTTTGCTGACATATTTCCCCACATTAATCATGCTACTTCCTTTTCAATGAATTATATTAATTCAAGTGATTATTCGTTTTTTATACGGGATATATTAATAGAGATTTTAGTAGAGGAAGAAAATTCATTTTGAAGAATTTTTCAAACTATTGATTTATAAGGAAAAAAATGTCACATTTATGACACTTTTATAACGCAATTTTTATAAGATCATGGAATAAACCGTGATAAGATATGTTAAGATTCGTTCTATAAAGGAAAAAAGGTAAATGGCTTCAGTAATAACTCTTGTTGATGATGATCAGAATATTCTGGCTTCTGTAAGTATGGCCCTCGAAAGTGAGGGCTTTGAAGTTCGCACATATAATGATGGTGCCAGCGCCCTTGAAGGAATGAACAAGGACCCGGGTGATTTGGCTGTGCTCGATATTAAAATGCCACGAATGGACGGTATGGAACTTTTAAGACGCCTTCGTGAAAAACAAAGCCTACCAGTTATTTTTCTGACCTCAAAAGATGATGAAATTGATGAAATGCTCGGTCTTAAAATGGGGGCGGATGATTATATCAAGAAACCGTTTTCCCAGCGCCTGCTTATTGAAAGAATAAAGACTATTCTTAGGCGGATGGAAGCCATTAAGAAAACAAAAACCGATGATGAAGACGAAAGCGGTGTCATTATCAGGGGCCGTTTGAAAATTGATCCTGTGCGTCATATTTGCAATTGGGCCGGTAATGATGTCAAACTAACGGTGACGGAATTTCTTATCCTGCAAACTCTTGTCCAGCATCCAGGCCATGTAAAAAGCCGGGATCAGCTTATGGACGTAGCCTATAATGACGATATTTATGTTGATGACCGGACCATTGACAGTCACATTAAGAGGCTCCGCAAGAAATTCCGGAAAGCCGATGATACATTCGATGGGATAGAGACACTCTACGGTGTCGGATATAGGTATAGTGAAAGTTAAGAAATACAATATTAAAAGAAAACGGAGGTTAATTTCTCCGCTAACGCTCCGCATAATGGCGGTGAATTTGTTTGCGCTTATCTTTCTTGGTGTTGGGGTGCTTTATGTGGATCAGGTGCAAAATACACTGCTGCAATCCCGAATAGATGAACTTGTAAAAGATGCCAATATTATGGCGGGTGCGCTCGGTGAAGCAGCAACGGATGATCCTGATAGTACAGAGCTGCTGATTGAACCGGCTGAAAATATATTAACCCGACTGGTTGGTGTAACTCAAATACGGACCCGTTATTTTGGCCTTAATAATGAGCTGCTGATTGATAGCCGCGATCTTGCTATTAATAATGTTGAAATAGAAGATACGATGCCTAGGGAACTAGGTATTGGAGATTTTTGGGAAATTGTTAACCGTGAAGTATCGGTGCTGCTCGATATAATTCAAAAACGTGAAATTTTAGAAGAATATCACGAGATTGAAAATGAAATGGCTACGGATTACCCTGAAATTATGGAGGCATTAGCCGGGGAAGAAAGCAGCCGGGTTAGAAAGTTAAACGATAATACCGATATTATTACCGTGGCTGTTCCGGTACAAAGATTTAGACGGGTTCTTGGGGCGCTAATGCTGTCGGCTGATACTGGTGATATATTCGTAGCCGTTCAGGATGTTAGGCTAACCATTATTCAATTTTTCTGTGCGTCACTTTTTATTACGCTGCTCATGTCGTTATTTTTGGCTAAAACCATTGTAAGGCCGGTACTGAAGCTAGCGCGTTCGGCTGACCAAATTAGCTTAGGGGGTAAGTCCGATATTCCCGATCTTTCGTCGAGAAATGATGAAATTGGCGATTTGTCACGCTCTTTAAAAGACATGACAGAAATACTCGCTAAACAAATTGATGCGGTGGCAAGTTTTGCCGCCGATGTTGCCCATGAACTCAAAAATCCGCTGACATCCATGCGTAGTGCTATTGAAACCATGGAATATGCCAAAACGGAAGAAAATAGCCGTAAACTCCGTGAAATTATCAGCGATGATGTTAGAAGGCTCGACCGGTTGATCACTGATATTTCAGATGTTTCGCGCCTCGACGCTGAAATGTCCCATTCGTTAAAGCATCAGGTTAATCTTACGGCACAATTTGAAACGTTGGTCGATATTTATCTGACCACTCAAAAAGATAACCTGCCACAAATTCATCTTGATATTAAAAAGCGTCGCTTTAAAACGAAAGATGGCAAGCCGGCACCTTACTGTGTTCGTGGGCTTGAGGGACAATTAAGTCAGGTCGCCCGAAACCTGATTGATAATGCTATTTCTTTTTCCAACAAAGACAGCAATATCTGGATCAAAATGCACAGGCGCTATAATATGGTTGAAATTTTAGTTGAGGATGAGGGGATTGGTATTCCCGTTGATAAACTTGAAAGTATATTTGACCGGTTTTACTCAGAACGTCCAAAAGGGGAGGCGTTTGGAAAACATTCAGGACTTGGTCTTAATATTTGCAAGCAGGTTGTTGAAGCACACGGCGGCGAGATTTATGCTCAAAACAGAACCGATAAATCGAAAAAAATTATCGGCGCACGTTTTGTAGTCTTACTACCACTAGAAAATAACTAAAGGAAATATTGATGACACTTTATCACGCCTCATGTGTAGAGTTAGGCGGCAAAGGTATTTTAATAGAAGGCCCTTCTGGATCTGGTAAATCAGACCTTAGCCTGCGGCTTATTGATGCGGGTGCAAAATTGGTTAGTGATGATTATGTGGATATCAGAAATGAAAATGGTACTTTGGTTGGTTATGGCCCCCCTAATATAGAAGGTATGCTTGAAATAAGAGGCATTGGACTTCTAAAGACTGACTACATAAAATCGAGTCCACTTTATCTTACACTTGAACTGACCCCACGTGATGAAATTGAGCGATTACCCGAGGCGGATTTTTTCGAGATGGACGACGTTAAAATTCCATATTATAAATTTGATGCCTTTTCCGTATCGGCAATTGCAAAAATTACAATGTTGTTAAATACAATAGCCGACAAATAGCATTGACTTAAACGTCAATTTAAAGCTTACTTCATTGGAAAAGTTTAGCGCAAAGCTTTAGGATTAAAACCATGTCAGCTGAGAAATCAGATAAGAATAAAAAGGGCAAACTACTTAATGTACTGCTGATTACTGGTATGTCAGGTGCTGGAAAATCTACTGCCTTGAGTGTTCTTGAGGATCTGGAATATGAGGCCATTGATAATCTGCCGATAAACCTACTGCCTAGCCTAATAGAACTTGCCAAGAAAAATGATCCTAATCACGCTAATCCTGCGCTCGCCATTGGTGTCGATGCGAGAACCCGTAATTTTCAACCTGAAAATATCGTAAATGTGCTTAATCAATTGCGTGATCAGGAAAATATATCAATAAAAATCCTATATTTTGATAGTGGTAATGAAGTGCTCGCCTCTCGCTTTACCGAAACCAGACGCCGCCATCCACTAGCGAAAGACCGTCCAATTAATGACGGTATAGTCCGTGAACGACAAATGATGGAGGTGATCAAGGCGCAGAGCGATTATATATTTGATACTTCGGAGCTAGGTATTCATGATCTCAGACGGATGTTATCACAACATTTTGAGCGCTCCCAAGCAGAAGGCTTGAATATTTCTATTTGCTCTTTTGGATATCCCAAGGGACTTCCGAGGGATGCTGATTTGGTGTTTGATGTAAGGTTTCTTAGGAACCCTCATTACGATGAAACGTTAAAAGAACTCACTGGACGGGAAGCGCTCGTCGGTGATTATATAATGAAAGATCCGGTCTTTAACAGTAGTTGGGAGAAAATTTCTTCATTAATATTAACGCTTCTTCCGGAATATAAAAAAGAAGGTAAATCATACCTCACCATTGCTTTTGGCTGCACTGGTGGGCGGCACAGGTCTGTTTTTATCGCTGAAAGGTTAAAGAGTTTACTGATTGAGAATGATTACAAAGTAAATTTACACCACCGTGAATTATCTTTGTAAAATGGAATTGTCCTAAGCAAAAATAACGATTATACTGATAGAATAATCACCAATATTAAAAGGGCTCATAATGATAGGTATGGTAGTTGTAACGCACGGAAGGCTGGCTGAAGAATTTATTGCCGCGATGGAACATGTTGTTGGTCCGCAGACTGCCCTGCAAGCGGTATCCATTGGTCCTGACGACGATATGGAACAACGCAGGCAGGATATCCTTGATGCGGTTGCGCAGGTAGACGGCGGAAACGGGGTCATTCTTCTTACTGATATGTTCGGCGGCACGCCATCGAATTTGGCAATTTCCATTATGGATAGTACCAATGTTGAGGTTATTGCCGGCATTAATCTTCCGATGTTAATTAAGTTAGCAAGCGTTAGAAATGATAGCTCGATGGAAGAGGCAGTAATGGCCGCGCAGGAATCGGGCAAGAAATATATTAATGTGGCATCCCATGTATTATCAGGTGATAATGGATGACATCTGCTAAAGGTGGAGATAAGCGCATATTAACAATTCTCAATAAACGCGGCTTACACGCAAGAGCATCGGCAAAATTTGTAACGATCGCTGGTGAGTATGATGCATCGGTCACCGTTTCTAAGGACGGCACTTCAGTTTGCGGCACTTCTATTATGGGTTTAATGATGCTCGCGGCGGCAATTGGGGAAGAAATTACCATTGAAGGTAAAGGTGTTCAAAAGGATCAATTACTTGATGCATTAGAAGAACTTGTCGATGATAAATTCGGTGAAGAAGCCCCGTTATAATTTGTTATCAATTTATTAATATTTTTTCAATATATAGATATATAAAGATTTCTTTATACTTGCCAACATGATTCGAGGCGCGTATAGAGGCATTTAAATAATTATCTATCAATATTGACATTTAAAAATTGAAGGACGCTATCCTAATGACTGAATTTACAGATTACAAAGTTGCCGATATGTCAGGTGCCGGCTGGGGCCGCCGCGAAATTAATATCGCTGAAACAGAAATGCCGGGTCTTATGGCTTTGCGCGATGAATTTGGCAAAAGCCAGCCTTTAAAAGGCGCACGCATTGCAGGCTGTCTTCATATGACAATTCAAACTGCCGTTTTGATGGAAACATTAACCGCACTTGGTGCCGAAGTTCGCTGGTCATCTTGCAATATCTTTTCAACTCAGGATCATGCTGCCGCGGCAATGGCCGATGCAGAAATTCCGGTTTTTGCCTGGAAGGGTTTAACCGAAGAAGAGTTTAACTGGTGTATCCGTGAAACAATCGTTGGTCCTGATGGCTGGCGTCCAAATGTTATCCTTGATGACGGTGGTGATTTAACAGCCATGGTTTACGAAGATTTTCCGGAACTTCTTGAAGATATTCGCGGAATTTCAGAAGAAACAACAACAGGCGTATTACGACTTTATCAAATGGAAAAAGAAGGCCGTCTAACGGTTCCTGCCATTAACGTAAACGACAGTGTGACCAAATCGAAATTTGATAATCTTTATGGTTGCCGTGAAAGTCTTGTGGACGGTATCAAACGTGCGACTGACGTTATGCTGGCCGGTAAGGTTTGTGTGGTTGGTGGTTTTGGGGATGTTGGTAAAGGTTCTGCCGCTTCGCTTCGTGGCCAAGGCGCAAGAGTGCTTGTTACTGAAATTGATCCTATTTGCGCCCTTCAGGCAGCAATGGAAGGTTACGAAGTTGTCACAATGGAAGAAGCCGCTTCACAAGGCGATCTGTTTGTAACATGTACAGGTAACTTTGATATTATAACCATTGACCATATGCGGGAAATGAAAGACCGCGCGATTGTTTGTAACATTGGTCATTTCGATTCAGAAATTCAAATCGCCGCTCTTGAAAATTACCCTTGGGAAGAAGTGAAGCCACAAGTTGACGAAGTTATTTTCCCTGATGGCAAACGTCTAATCGTTCTTGCTAAAGGTCGTCTGGTTAATCTGGGCTGTGCCACTGGTCATCCAAGTTTCGTGATGAGTGCTTCATTTACAAATCAGGTGCTTGCACAAATGGAACTTTTCATTAATCATGACAATTATGATAATAAAGTTTATGTGCTTCCAAAACATCTGGACGAAAAAGTAGCCTCACTTCATTTGGATAAACTGGGCGTTAAGCTCACCAAGTTAAGTGATGAGCAGGCGGAATATATCGGCATTAAACCTGAAGGTCCCTTTAAGCCGGATCATTATCGCTACTAGAAATAGTTTAATATAGTGTTTTAAAAAGCCCGTTCATGGTTAATCAATTATGAACGGGCTTTTCTTTTGCCTTTAAAGGGGTTATTTTAAAAAATGAAAAGTGTTTTTTGAAATTTGTTTGAAGGGGCAAGTAACATTCGCTCAAAATTAAACATAGTAATTATTGTATTCTTGTCATTCTGGCTTTCGAATGTTCATGCGTATGCAGATATTATTGCCGGTATAGATTTTGGATCTGAGCGTAATAACCAGTTTATGGTTGCTCTGGTAATTTTCTTTATAATAGCAATTTTTCTCATTTCCTTTATGGCATGGGAAAGACTAAAATTATCAAGAAAGATAATATCTTCTAAAAGTAATGAAGAATATCTGAAGAATATAATCACCCAAAAACAAGATAGCTTCTTTGTTTGGAATTCCAACAAGGAGCTCATTTTAAATTCTGCTATTGATATCCGTTTTGAAGATGAGACCGTGCCGGAAAATATTGAAGACCTAAAATCAAGATTTTCTCTTGTTGATCAGGCAAAGTTTGAAGCTAATCTCAATGATTTACTGTTAAATGGGGTGGATTTTACACTCACCATTGATCTCAACCAGTTTAATATGCATTTGTTAATATCCGGCGACAGTGTCACTGTTTCAGGTCTCGGGGAAAAATGTTACGTCGTTTGGATTAAGGATAATACGGTTGAAGAAAAAGTTAGCCGCTATCAAACACTGGAATCGCAAGAAACCAGCGAGCGTGCAATTCTCCTTGAGAACGCCCTCAATAAAGCGACTTTCCCTATATGGATTAGGGGGGAAGACCTTAATATTCAATGGGTCAATAGAGCTTATGTGGAGGCCGTGGACGGCAAAAATTACAACAATGTAGTTGAAAATAATCTGGAACTGGCCATCAACACGCTCGGGGTCAGTTTAAAAAGCATGTCGGAAAATGTCAGTTTGAGCGGTGAAGCTAGTTCGGAAAGTCATTTTGTCGTCATTAACGGTGAACGCCGTTCTATGGATTTTCACAACATTTCCTATCAAATTGATGACCAAAAAGAAGCTATTCTTGGTTATGCGCAGGATATTACTGAACTTGAAGAAGCGAGGGGCAGTCTTGCCGATCACACGGAATCTTACGCTGAAACACTTGATAAATTCTCGTCAGCCGTTGCTATTTTTGACAGTAATATGCGTCTTGAATATTATAATAAAGCCTATACGCGCCTATGGGGACTTCCGGATAGTCTGTTATTTAGCCATCCTCATTACGGGGAAATACTTGAAGCACTACGTGAAGCCAGGAAACTTCCTGAGCAAGCAAATTTCCCGGAATGGAAGAAAAGGCAGCTTGAAGCCTACACGGAAGTTATTGACCCTGTTGAAACCATGCTTCATTTGCCGGAAGGCAAAACGTTACGGGTCGTTATGCAGCATCACCCACTTGGCGGCATGCTGATATTTTATGAAGATGTTACCGATTACTTCGCCCTTGAAAGTTCTTATAATACGCTGATCGCCGTTCAGCGGGAAACTCTGGATAATCTCCATGAAGGGATTGCGGTGTTTGGAGTGGACGGAAGACTTAAGCTCTTTAACGATGGTTTTATCAACATTTGGGAAATATCAGAAGAATTCCTAAGGCCAAATCCACATGTCATTGATGTGTTAAATCGTTGCAGTGTATTATTTGATAAAGGCGACGCAATTGAAGACTTTAAAGAATTAATTGTTGGTGGTGAAGTTAAGAAAGAAGCTTCATCAGGCCAGTTTGAACTTAAAAATGAGAAGGTCATTAATTATTCATTGGTGCCGCTCCCCGACGGGGCGGTGCTTGTTATCTTTATTGATGTAACCGATAGTTACCGGGTTGAATATTCACTTCGTAAACATAATGAGGCACTAGAAGAAGCGCACAATATTAAAACCGACTTCCTTGCCCATATGTCATATGAGCAAGGAAGTCGG
>Ga0233449_1001482_pt1 | contig 21006 bp, 17 predicted proteins | sample SI_124_October20_FD_183012 | JGI IMG/M metagenome (GOLD analysis project Ga0233449, IMG submission 183012) | Seawater microbial communities from Saanich Inlet, British Columbia, Canada - SI_124_October2016_200_MG | ecosystem: Environmental > Aquatic > Marine > Inlet | place: Canada: British... | reverse complement strand
TGCGTGATATGCGCTTTATCCTTGATGAAGTCGCAAATTTTGATGTGATCAGTTCATTGCCAGGATATGAGGAAGCGACACCCGATCTTGTCGACGCCGTTCTGGAAGAGGCGAATAAACTGGCCTCTGAAGTTTTGGCACCCCTGAACCAGTCGGGTGACGAACAGGGTAGCCGGTTGGAAAATGGTGTTGTCGTAAATCCTGAAGGATTTGCAGATGCGCATGCACAGTTTGTTGAATCCGGCTGGGGCAGTTTGCCATTTGATCCCGAATTTGGCGGACAGGGTTTACCCTTCACACTGGGCGCGCCGCTGCTGGAAATGTGGGCTTCGGCCAATATGGGTTACAGCCTGCTGCCGCTGCTGACGCAAGGCGGAATTGATGCCATCGGGCATTATGGCACACCAGAACAAAAAGCCACCTATCTGGAAAACCTGGTCACCGGCAAATGGTCGGGTACCATGAACCTGACGGAACCTCAGGCTGGCTCCGATGTTGGTGCGGTCAAAACGAAGGCTGAAGTCCAGCTGGATGGCAGCTACAAGATCACCGGCACCAAGATATTTATTACCTGGGGTGATCACGAACTTTCAGAAAATATCCTGCATCTGGTATTGGCGCGATTGCCGGATGCGCCAGGTGGCACCAAGGGTATTTCCTGTTTCATCGTACCCAAGTATCTGGTCAATGAAGATGGATCCATCGGTGAACGTAACGACCTGCGGTGCGTGTCGCTCGAACACAAGCTGGGTATCCACGCAAGCCCTACCGCAGTCATGTCCTTTGGCGACAATGGTGGTGCAACCGGTTATTTGCTGGGGCCCGAAAACGGCGGTATGCGGGTCATGTTCGTGATGATGAACAACGCCCGCTTCGGCGTTGGCATGGAGGGTGTCGCGATTGCCGAGCGTTCTTATCAACATGCACTGGCCTATGCGAAAGAACGCGTACAGGGCCGTGTCGTTGGCGGTGGACAAGACGCCGCAATTGTTGATCACCCGGACGTGCGGCGGATGCTGATGCAGATGAAAGCACTAACCGAAGCCAGCCGGGCGCTGGCCTATTATGCTGCCAGCCAGAACGATCTGGCCTCCCATCACGAAAATGAAGTGGCGCGCGAGGCGGCCAATGACCGGCTTGCGTTGCTGACGCCGCTGGTCAAGGCGTGGAGCACGGATATCGGTGTGGAAGTGGCGTCTCTGGGTGTTCAGGTTCACGGTGGCATGGGCTTCATCGAAGAAACTGGTGCGGCTCAATATTACCGGGATTCGCGTATTGCGCCGATTTACGAAGGCACCAACGGTATTCAGGCACTGGACCTGGTGGGGCGTAAATTGCCCCTGGCTGGCGGTGCTACCGTGGGAAGTTTGTTTGCTGAAATCAGTGGAACTGCTGCGGAACTGCAAAATGGCGACATGGCCGAAGTCGGCAACAGTCTGGCTCTGGCGCATGAAGCACTGGTCAAGGCGACGGAGTGGATCAGCACCGGACATGTCGACGACCCCAGAGCCCAGGGCACTGGCGCCACCAACTATCTCAAGATGTTCTCCACTGTTGTTGGCGGCTGGTTGATGGGACGCGCGGCTCTGGCGGCTAGCCGCAAACTTGCCGCTTCGGAAGGCGATGCCGGTTTCTATAAGGCGAAAATCGCCACGACCCGGTTTTATGCCGAACAAATTCTGTCCCAGGTCCCCGGTCTTTTGAGCGCCGTTACCAGCTCCTCAGAGGCGACTTTTGCCATTGACCCCGAGCAAATGACGGGATGATAGTTTTTAATAATAATGACTCTGAATAAACAGCCTTGACGTTAACGTAAACGTCAAGATACCATTGAGCCTTCATTGGGGCGCGGCAACGCAGCCCTTGATCGCCTTTCCCGTCCGGGAAGGGCATTTGTCCCCTGTAAGTTAATCGGAAAACCCTTGTCCAAAATTGTTGATTATCCCAGTACCGAACTCCCTGCTGAGGGAACCATTAAAGAAGTCGCACCCGGTCTATATTGGGTGCGTATGCCGCTACCTTTGATCCTTGATCATATTAATCTTTGGCTCGCTGACGATGGCGACAGTTGGACAATCATCGATACGGGCCTGAGAAACACCCGGATCATGGAACTGTGGGATGAAGTTTTCGACAAATTTCTCGACGGTAAGCCTGTCAAACGGGTGATCGTGACACACATGCATCCGGATCATGTTGGATTGGCAGGCTGGATTTGTGAAAAATTCGACGCCGAACTTGTGATGTCGCGGACGGACTGGATCATGGGTAAACTGCTGTCATCGGATGTCCGTGATGTGCCGCCTCAATCGGTTTTTAGTTTCTACAAGGAAATGGACCTTCCAGAGGAACATTTCGATATTTTGCGCAAGCAAGGCTTTGGCAATTTCGCCAAAGGTGTATACCCGATGCCCGACGTCTACAGTCGTATGCGCGATGGCGATCAAATTCGCCTGGCCGGCAGCGACTGGGTCTGTATGGAAGGCTTGGGACATTCGCTCGAACATATGTGCCTCTTCAGTGAAGAACGTGGTGTCATGATCGCCGGGGACCAGGTCTTGCCGCGCATCAGTCCGATCATCGGTGTTTATCCGGGAGAACCACGCGCCAATCCGTTGGGTGATTACCTGGAATCACTGAAAACATTTAAAGAACTACCCGCTGACACCTATGTATTGCCAGCCCATGGTCTGCCGTTCTATCGCCTGCATGAACGCATTGACGAACTGACCGAACACCACGAAGAACGTCTCGCCGCAATCCTCGAGGGATGTGCAACGGCTACACCTGTGTGGAACTCATTGCCCTGGTTATTTCGTCGAAAGATGGAAGGCGGCACGATATTTATGGCCCTTGCAGAAGCACAGGCCCATTTCAACAAGCTGGAAATTGATGGCCTTTTGGCGCGTGAAATCGGTGACGACGGTGTGCACCGATTCCGGACCATAGAAAATGCCACAGTCGCGGCCTGATCAGACTTCTGTCTCGATGAAGGGACGCTGCGCTTGCGGTGATATCCAATATCGTATGAAGGCCAGGCCGATGTTTGTGCATTGCTGTCATTGCAGCTCCTGCCAGCAAGAATCCGGATCTGCATTTGTCCTGAATGCGATCATTGAAGCTGACCACGTTGTTCTGGATGCGGGGCAGCCAGAAATAGTCCACACACCTTCCAAAAGCGGGAAGGGCCAAAAAATCGCTCGTTGTCCGGAATGCCATGTGGCGGTCTGGAGCCACTATGCTGGCCCAGGCGATAAGGTTTGTTTTGTACGTGTAGGCAGCCTTGATGAGAGCCACCTCTTGCCGCCGGATATTCACATCTTTACCCGGTCGAAACTGCCGTGGATTGCTCTGCCGGAAGATACCCCGTCCTTCGATGTTTATTATGATCCGGCAGAAGTCTGGCCATCCGAGAGCTTGAAGCGTCGCAAAGCTGTCAACTGGTAGAAGTATTTTTCCGGAATCTTGATCTGGTATGAGGCCGATTGTCGGAGTAGCATTTGTACCCACAACAGGCTGTCATAGAACGGCTGAAAAAAGCACTGCCAATCGGGGAGAAGAAAGATGACGGAAGAAATCTGGCTGAAAGCCTATCCGGAAAATATCGAATGGAATCAGACATTTGATGTCAAGCCATTGTGGGCCATACTGGATGATGCGGTTCGACGATTCCCCAACAATGACGTTATCGACTTTTTGGGCAAGACCTACACTTATGCAGAAATCGGGCATCAGGTAGATCGGGCCGCCGCCGGATTTCAGCGTCTGGGTGTTGGCAAGGGAACAAAAGTTGGCCTGTTCCTGCCCAACTGTCCCCAATTCATTATTTCCTATTTTGGCATTTTAAAGGCAGGTGGCACGGTTGTGAATTACAGCCCGCTATATTCGGAACAGGAACTTTTGCATCAAATCGAGGATTCGCACACCGATATCATGGTGACGCTGAACCTCAAGGTTCTGTATCCAAAAATGAAAGCGATGCTGGAGCAAAGCCGGGTCAAGACATTGATCATCGGCAACATGCCGGAAGCATTATCTTTCCCAAAGAATATTTTGTTCCCACTATTCAAGCGCGGAGATATTGCCATTGTACCCAATGACAAACAGCACGTTGCCTTCGCGCAACTGATCAACAATGACGGTGCCTATACGCCAGCCGATATTGATCCGGCAAATGACATTGCTGTTTTACAATATACGGGTGGCACAACCGGCGTTTCCAAAGGTGCCATGCTGACCCACGCTAATCTTTATGCCAACACTATGCAGGGTCGTGTGTGGTTTGAAGGTGTTACGGATGGCGAGGAGCGCATGATGGGCGTGCTGCCGTTCTTCCATGTTTTTGCCATGACGGTGGTGATGAACCTGTCCATTTCCATTGCCGCAAAAATCATTATGCATCCACGGTTCGAGCTGGAACCGGTGTTGAAGGACCTCGACAAGAAAAAGCCGACCTTGTTTCCGGGCGTGCCGACCATGTACACGGCGATCAACAATTATCCCAAGCTGTCGGACTATGACTTGTCGTCGTTGAAATTTTGCCTGTCCGGCGGTGCACCCTTGCCAGTTGAGGTCAAACAGAACTTCGAAAGCTTTACCGGTTGCAAACTGGTGGAAGGTTATGGTCTGACGGAAACTTCGCCCATTGCTTCGGCCAATCCTTTGATGGGCGTTAGCAAGGAAGCCTCAATTGGCATGCCCCTGCCGGGTACCCGTATCATTATCACCGACCGCGAAGATCCGCACAAGATTATGCCACAGGGAGAAGATGGCGAGATCTGTGTTGAAGGCCCACAAGTCATGCTGGGTTATTGGGGGCGCGAAGAAGCGACTGCAGAAACCATTATAGACGGGCGCCTGCATACGGGCGACGTCGGGTATATGGATGAAGAAGGTTACACTTTCATCATCGACCGCATGAAGGACCTGGTTCTGGTTGGCGGCTTCAATGTCTATCCGCGCCATGTCGAAGAAGCAATTTATCAGCACCCCGGCGTTGAGGAAGTTACGGTCATTGGCATCACAGATGATTACCTCGGCCAGGCGATCAAGGCATTCATCAAGCTGAAAGATGGGCAAACGCTGAATGAGGATGAACTCAAGGCGTTTCTTCAGGATAAACTGGCGAAACATGCTTTGCCACGCCAGACAGAATTCCGTGACGAATTGCCAAAAACCATGATCGGCAAGTTGTCGAAAAAGGAACTGGTTGCGGAAGAAAAGGAAAAATATGAAGCCGCGAAAGCCGCTTCGTCCTGATCCCTAGACAGTCGATTTCGACCTGACCTGATCGAACCGGGTGCAACTGACGTTGCTTCCGGTTTATCCGGATGCCGATTTTTTCTGATTTTTCAACTTGCTATGAGTTTATTCGATGATTATGGTCTAACACGTGAGTGTAAAATTATATTTGGCAAGTCATAATCTGTGCGTATCTCTTTAATTTGCAAAACAAAGCCACCGGTTCGTGTTGGGGAGAACACTGGAGCGTTTCCGGGTTCAACGGAAACGCAGCGTTGCCTCAAACCCCATGGTTTGGGTCAACAATCGATGCATGAGCGATTCCGTCTAAACCGGAATTGCCCTGGGGTTTGTTTTCAGGGGGTGAGTTATTTCGATTGATCAATTGCAGAGCGATCAGGTCACTGATTCGCTGCTGACGGAGTCAGAGTCAGACCTGTTCGGAATCATGACCGGGGCCTTTCGTGCCCAGTTGTTGTCTGTTGCCCTGAAGCGCGATCTGTTCACCTATCTGTCCAGCAAATCCCTGAAGTTTGGACAGTTGTGCGAGCATCTCAAGATTCCCAGGAAACCATGTTTGCTGTTTCTGGAAAGTCTTGTGGCGATCAAGCTTTTGAAAAAAACGGGTGAGTATTACGGCAACTCTTCCATGTCCGCGACTTATCTGGTCAAGGGACGACCGGAATATCAGGGCGCCAATGTCAAACTGTTTGAAAGTCTCTATGACGCCTGCCGGGAACTTGAAACCGCACTGGTAGAAGACAAACCGACGACAACCAATTTCGCCTATTTCTTTGATGACGGCGACGATATCTCCAGTAACTATGCCAACCTGATGCACGAGAGCGGCGTGGTGCCGACATTGCTGCTGATGGAATATTATGATTTCAGCGACAGCAAATGGTTGCTTGATGTTGGTGGTGGCAGTGGACGCCTGGCGGCAACGCTGACGTCGCAATATTCCGGACTGGGTGTGGTGTTGTTCGACCTGCCGCAAATCTGTGCCCAGGCCCAGGACTATCTGACGCCGTTTCCGTCGCTCAGTTCCCGGATCGAAATTTTCAACGGCAACTTCCTGCGTGATGCTTTTCCGGAAGGGCCCGATACAATTCTGATGATGCGGATCGTGCACGACTGGCCTGACGACACGGCGCAGCTATTGTTACGCAAGGCATACAAGGCATTACCACCGGGTGGGAAGATATTGATCTTTGAAACCATGCGGACGTCCGACGATGTCCCGGATGAGACATTTGCCATTTCGCTTTTGATGCAGCTGATCAGCCCGGCGGGCAAGGTACGCTCCTTCAACGAGGTGTCAGAAATGTTGCGTGAGGCCAGGTTTACCAATATCGAGGTGACGCCGGCGGCCTACATGTACACGCTGGTTTCAGCCGAGAAGCCTCTGACAAATATCTGATGAAGAGAACGGCACTTGTCACCGGCGCGACCGGATTTCTGGGCGCATATTTCACGGCCCATCTCTTGCGGCAAGGATTCCGTGTATTTGCTCTGGCTCGGAACGCATCGGAACGCGGATTGGGCTCGATGATCCTTCGGATCAACGAACAGCATTCTGGACCAGCCCTGGATATATCGTCGGATTTTGTCGCCGTTGAGGGTGATGTCCGGACTCAGAACTGTGGTCTTTCTGAATGCGACGCGAAAGAGGTCGCCGCGAATGTTACCGATATATGGCATTTTGCTGCTGCCTTTGAAGACAACGGTAACGGAGACAATACCGTTTTTGAGACCAACGTTGGTGGCACCGTAAATTTGCTTGCCTTCCTGAAAAACTGCAAAACATCCGTTCGTCTGAATTATGTCAGTACGGCATATGCATCGCCGGTCGAAAACGGGGTCGCCTGTGAAAAACTGGTTGATCCGGAATATACCGGCGCCAGCAAGAGCAACGCCTACGAAAATTCGAAGGCGGAAGCAGAAAGACGCGTGGCAGCGCTTTGTGGCGAGGAGGGCATTGAATACAGGATTTACCGCCCACCCATTGTGGCCGGGGATAGTGGCAGCGGATCCAGCCTGGGATATACCGGATACCAGGGCGTTTTCAGGGCGCTCTATTTGTTGAAGCGCAGGTTGGAGATCAATATCGGAGAATTTTTTGACAACGACCTGAGGTTACGGGTCATTGCCGATCCGGGCTTGCCGGTTAATGTCGTGCCCGTTGATTTTGTAATCGAATCAATGTGGCACCTGGCGGAAACAGACGTCACGGCAAGTGGTATTTTCAATGTTACCAGTCAGCATGCTGTCAAATTGGAAACCCTTTTCAGGGCCGCATCAGAATCTCTCGGGGTAACCGGAATTTCACTTTCCACAGATCATGATTTTGACGGTATGCCCATGACCATCGCCGAACGCCTTTTTCGCCGACGGATGAAATTTCAGGAACCATATTTTCTGACCAGCAATCAGTTTGACAGTCGTAACTTCAGAAACTTTGTCGCTGAAACGGAATTGCCGTCACCGGCGTGCGAGGGAGATTATCTTGAGCGCTGCAATGCCTACTGCCTGAACGCCATGGAGCAGGAATTTTCAGCAACTTGAGAAATTGCATTTTTGCTGAACAGTAACAGTTGTGTCTGGAAAATATTCAGCAACTAGATGTAGAAATACATCCGATGACCAGGTTGAAATTCTGTTATTCAGCTGATTTGTAGCTACTTATTATCTTGTTATTGGTTTTTTCGATAATGTATAATTTAAATCAAATTTAAGTCTAATTTATTATTGATTTCAATAATTTACGGATTGATAGCAGATGCTTTTGAAGAAATTTGATGCCGAGAATGAGGCGCGATTCCGCCTGGAATATGCTGCACGTTCTATCGCATTTGTCCGTGTTTCCCTGCCCATCGCCGGGGCGCTGTTTCTTTGCTATTTGTTCTGGGATTATTACATCGATCCGGACCGGCTGTTTTATATGCTGGCTGCCAGATTGATTTGTGTCCTTGTCGCTGCCAGTGTTTTTGGCCTTACATTTCACCCGTCATTTGTCCGCTGGTCACAATTGATTCTTGGTCTTACGGCCATGATTGGTGCCACGGGTATCCTGGTTGTACTCCATGCCCTGCCAGATGGTTTCAGTTATGGCGCCGCGACCATTTTGCTGGCCATCATGTTTGCCTGCGGTTTGTTGCGGCTCCTGTTCATCCCGGCGGCGATGACCTGTCTTGGTATATTGCTGGCATCGAACGGGGCCATGTATCTGGCTGGAAGCACGGAGTTCGTCTTTATCAATGCCAACTATGTGCTGGTATCATCCATCATCATCGGTCTGGCCTACACCATGATTCTGGAATGGAAAGAACGCAGCGCCTTTGAGTTCAAAATGGAACTCAAGAAGGAGAAGAAAATCAGTGATGCGATGCTGCGGAATTTCTTGCCGGATCGCATTGTCGACAGATTGAAGGAAGGCGAGGAAACCATTGCTGAATCCGTTGGCGAAGCCACAGTCCTGTTCGCCGATCTGGTTGGTTTTACGTCCCTGACAAACCGGCTGGCACCTAGTCACCTGGTTGAAATCCTCAGCGATATTTTCAAGATGATGGATGAAATCACTGAGGCCAAGGGCGTCGAAAAGGTTAAAACCATCGGGGATAACTATATGGTGGTGGGTGGTGTTCGTAATCCGTCGCCTGAAAGTGCCCAGGCTGTTCTGGAATTTGCCATCGATGCCCTGAACGCCATTGATCAATATTCAAAGAACCGTGGTCTGCCCCTCAAGATGCGGGTGGGCATCGCTACGGGTTCGGTTGTCTCCGGTGTGATCGGAACCAAGGTACCTGCTTTTGATTTGTGGGGAGAAACGGTTAATCTGGCCAGTCGTCTGGAATCAGAAGGCAGGGATAATACCATTCAGGTTGCCGAAACCACCTATTGGCGATTGCAACATCTGTATGAATTTGAAGACAGGGGCGAGCTTGAGTTCAAGGGTGGCGTAAAGACCCGGGCCTACATTCTGAAAGGCCGAAAATTACTGGCGCATGATACCGAACCTGCGCAGGTTGAAACCCGCCCTCAGCCGATGTTGCGCACCGTCGAATAGGGAACGGAATACCCTCCCACCCGGTCTGGTGCCGCGGTGACAGTCACAAATATGTTATATAAGAAAAGTCTAATTTTAGGTGGCCTCACAGGAAGTGAGGGTATAGACTTCCCGCATAAACCAGAGTGTTCCCCGGTTTCGCGGAAACGCAGTGTTGCCTCAAGCCCTCTGGTATGAACAAACAAACCGGCGCATTTTCTCTGAAATTGCTCCATGCTTCAGCGATTTCGTTTCAAACCGGGATCGCCCAAATTCCGCTACGGCCCTGTCCCGACGATGGATTGACGGGGTCCTCGCCTGAAAGAAGGAAAAACGATGTCAGAATTTAACAGCGAACTGGATGCCCGCGGCCTGAACTGCCCTCTGCCCATTCTCCGGGCCAAGAAAGCCATGAATGGTATGAACTCAGGCGAAGTCCTGAAAATCGTGGCCACCGACCCTGGTTCGGTCAAGGATTTCGAAGCCTTTTGTCGCCAGTCCGGTGATGAATTGCTGGATACACAGGAAGCTGAAGGCGAATACACCTATATGATCAAGAAGGGCTGACCCCGAACTTTAATCGTCAGACTATTGATTTTGAGACTATTAAACCCGTGAGGCTGCTCAGCCTTGCGGGTTTTCTGCTTCGAAAAACCGCATCGGCTGACCATTGGCCGTACCCAACAATTCGCCATCCCGCATGACCGTGTTGCCGACCAGAATTGTTGCCATTGGCCAACCGGTAATGGTTTCGCCGTTGAACGGTGTCCAGCCACATTTGCTTTCAATCCAGTCGTCGGTGATTTCGCGTTTGTGCTGCAAATCGACCAGTGTGAAATCAGCGTCATAGCCAACGGCAACGCGACCTTTGCCGACAATACCAAATAAGCGGGCAGGGCTTGAGGCGACAAGGTCCACAAGGTGTTCCAAAGTCAGTCGCCCCTGGGCGACATGGTTCAGCATAACTGGCATCAAAGTCTGCACGCCGGGCATGCCCGAGGGACTTTTTGGATAAGGCTGTTGTTTTTCCTCGGCTGAATGAGGGGCATGGTCTGAACCAATGATATCGACGACACCTTGTTGCAGCCCCCACCAAAGACCCTGGCGATGCTGCTCATCGCGGATCGGTGGGTTCATCTGCGCGAATGGCCCCAGGCGGTCATAACAATCAGGGGCCGACAGGGTCAGGTGCTGCGGAGTGGCTTCTACGGAAATCAGGTCCTTGTGATCGGCGATCAGATGCATTTCGTCTGCTGTCGAGACATGCAACAAATGCGCCTTGCGGCCGGTCTCCCGCACAATATTGATCAGACGCCTGGTGGCCCGGATGGCGGTCTCCGCATCGCGCCAGTCCGGATGGGAATGCACATCACCACTTTCCTCGGCGACTTTTTTTCGTTCAATCAAGCGCGGCTCATCTTCGGCATGAACGGCTACACGCCGAACACCGTGGCTCAGGACTGCCCGTAAGCTTTCATCATCTTCGACCAGAAGATTACCGGTGGAAGAGCCCATAAAGACCTTCACGCCACAACAACCAGGGGCGCGTTCCAGGTCTGCCATATCGGCGGCATTATCCGCCGTCCCGCCCATATAAAAGGCGTGATTGCACCAGGCCCGCCCCTTGGCGCGCGTGATTTTGTCGGCCAGGGCCTGACGCGTCGTGGTCAACGGGTTGGTATTAGGCATTTCAAATACGCCCGTTATGCCGCCCATTATTGCGGCGCGGGTACCACTTTCCAGATCTTCCTTGTGTTCACCACCGGGTTCGCGAAAGTGAACCTGGGTGTCGATGGCTCCTGGTAACACATGCAAACCTTTTGCGTCGATCACTTCGTCCGCGTCACTGCCAGAAAGATTTTCGATGCTGGCAATCTTGCCATCCCGAACCCCGATATCTGTTTCCAGTCGTCCACCAGGTGTCATCAAGGTGCCGTTGCGAATGATAAGGTTGAATGTCTGGGTCATGGTCTGTTCAATTGCTTTGGTTAGTATGAAGGGCGTGGAAGACGTCGCCGTCAATGTCGGCATTCAGGATATGCCGATTATGCCACAAGGCATAGAACAACAAGGACCAGGCTGCAAACGCATGACGCTTTTCAGAGGTGTTTTCGAACAACCGCACGACCTGGTCAGGCCTGGCGACTTCGGCTATGCCGGGCTGCGCTGCAACCAGCGGGCCGAGACGCTTGCCCTGACAGGCTATCCATTCGCCGACGGGAACCGTGAAACCGCGTTTTTTGGCGAAGGCATCCGCAACGGGCAGGGCGTTGTCCAGCCACTTGCGCAGCAAGTATTTGCCGCGTTTATGCCTGATTTTCAAATTATCTGGCAGCAAGAATGCGGCCTGCGTGATCACCGGATCCAGAAATGGCACCCGACCTTCAACACCATGGGCCATCAAACAACGATCGGCCTTGATCAACAAGTCATTGGGCAGCCAGTCGGCGCAGTCCGTCGCCTGGGCGGATTGCAGCTTGCTGCGGGATGCATTCGCTGCGGCTTGTTCTGATCTGGCAAAGCCGTCCCGCCAGTCTAGGCTGTTGTCGCGCAGGACATCCAACCCATCAAATATTCCCTTGCGGCGCATGGCCCGGCCTCCCAGCCAGCCAGGCCGTTGTGCCGAACGATAACGACCATAGCCGCCAAACAGTTCGTCTCCGCCTTCGCCTGTCAGCACAACCTTGATGTCTCTGGCTGCGGCACGGCCCAGCAACCAGGTTGGCACGATGGCATAATCGGCCACAGGATCATCCATGGCTGCGGCGATCTCCGGCAAGTGGGCCCAGAAATCCTGTTCTGTCACCGGGACATCAACAACATCGGCCTTCAGGGATTGTGCAACAAGACGCGCATGGTCTCGTTCATCATGTGCGCCTGTGCCGGGGAAACCGGCGGTGTAGGTGCGAACAGGTTGATCATTCAACCGTGCCATCAAGGTCAGCAAGGCGGAACTGTCGATGCCGCCGGACAGGAACATGCCATAGGGGACGTCAGAACGTTGATGAAATTCAACTGAATTCATCAGGGCATCATCCAACCGGGCAAGGGCATCCGCTTCTGAAATACGTTCCGGGCCGTCTTCGGGCAAGGTCTTGATTTGCTGACGCTCAACGATCTGTCCATCACGGATCACCAGTGTTTCGCCGGGTGCAACGCGCTGAATACCCTTGAAGGGTGTTGTGGTGCCGGTGGTAAATTGAAGCTGCAGAAGTTCGGCGCTAACCCTCTCGTCAATGGCGGGGCTGGCATATCCAGCGGCAACCAAAGCACTTGCCTCAGAAGCAAAGGCGAGGCCGTCCGGCAGTTCACAATAATAAAGTGGTTTGATGCCAAAGGGGTCGCGACACAACAGCAACTGTTTGATGTCAGCGTCATACAAGGCAATGGCATACATGCCTCGCAGATTGCGCGCGAACGTCGTACCGTCACGGCGATACAAATGCAAAGACTGCTCACAATCCGACGCGGTATGGAATGTTTCCGCTGGGAATTCCTTTTGAAGTTCCCGGTAGTTATAGATTTCACCATTGGTGATGACAGTTGCCCCTGACGTCTGCGCATCAGGTTTTTCAAACAAGGGTTGGTCGCCGGTTTCCAGATCGATGATGGCCAGCCTTGTGTGAACCAGCCCAACAGCACCATCAATATATTGTCCCTCGCCGTCAGGACCGCGATGGGCCAGTGCCTTCGTCAGTGCCGCCAGGGCCGCCTGGTCAGGACTTGCCCCGGAGCGCATCATGACGCCGGCAATCCCGCACATCAGGTCTTATCCGTAATGCTGGAAAAAAAGCCGAAATACTGCTGAACAACAGCCTGTTCCGTAAAGGCCTCAAGGTATGCCGCGTGTCCTGCGGCTGCCAAAGCCTTGCCTGTTTCAGGGTCGTCGACAAGTCGCCTGATGGATTTCGCCAGTGCCTTGGCATCTTCCATGGGCACCAACGAACCGTTTACGCCATCGTCAATCAAGGCTTTTGGACCGCTGGCGTCGGCTGCGATCACCGGACAGTGCTGTGCCCAGGCTTCAATGACAACGTTGCCCAGGGGCTCGTGCCTGGATGGACATACAAATATATCTGCGGCTGCATACAAGGCTGCCGTGTCGTCGCGCCAACCTGCAAAGCGAACACGGTCGGCAACAGCAAGTCGCTCTGCCAGCGCTTGAAGGTTTTCCTTTTCCGGACCTTCACCCGCGATCCACAGCCAGACATCGGGCGTTTGCGCCAACGCTGTAATCAGAACATCGAAAGCCTTGTTGGTATGAAGTCTGCCGAGGGCAACGAGTAAAGGAACCCCTTTGGGCGTGTCCAGATCGCTGCGTGAGATGGCTGGCAATGTTGTGCCGTCAACAAAGTTCGGCAAATAATGCGCGCGCTCCGCTGGCCAGCCTTCACGCTCCAGATAATCGACAATGTCCCGGGTGTTGCCGACGAGATGATCGCAATTCTGATAATATTTCAGATCATAATATCCACCCAGACGTGCCACATGTACAAAATTCTGATCCGGGCTACGTGACGGGCAATATTTTGTGGCCCGGTTCATCCAGGTCAGGACAATATCGGGATTGAACGAAGAAACTTCGTTCCTGAACCTGGTTCCGGTCGTAAAATCAAACAGGCCGCCAAAGGGCAATTCAACCGGCTGAACACCATCTGTGCGTAAAGGCTCGGACCAGACGCTGTTGTTTTTGACCAGGACGCGTTGTTCAACAGCCGGGTGTTGCTCAAACGACCTGGCCAGGCGCAGAAAAAAACTTTCGGCACCACCGTGCTTGCCGCCTGCCATCGCCTGAAGGATACGCACTAGTCTTCTTCCAGGCGGGCTTTAAGATAAGACAGGATCGGATAGAGACCTGCCATCAAGGCGATCAAAAATCCATAGTGGCCTTCACGATATCCCTTGCGACCGACATAACATTTCCAGAAGCGCGAAAAAATGCGCCGGATATTATGCCCCAGGGTGCCAATGTCACCACTGGCGCGTAAATCCATGGCCCGGGCATTAGTGTAGCTGTCCAGGCGTCTCAGCATGTCGGATATGTCACGATCAACATAATGCAACATGCGCTGTTGCAGCTCTCGCCGTTCACCTTTGAATTCCAATGACGGATGCACGCTTTGCTCACCCCAGCGTTTTGCGCCTTTAGATGAAAGTCGCGGTGCCGCACTGACGCCCCAATAGGCGCCCCAGCCATACCTGACCAGTGTGTCGCCGATGTAATTGTCAAACGGGATCAGGAAATATCCAGGTGATGCGGTTTGAATGGCATTCCGAATTTCTTTCGCCAGGGCAACTGGCAGGCGTTCATCTGCGTCAACTTCGACAATCCAGTCACCCGTGCAGGCATCCAGGCCCTCGTTGCGTCGGTGGCCTTCAATTGGCCAGGCACCTTCTATCAGTTTGTCCGTGAAGGTCGCTGCGATCTCCCGGCTGTGGTCTGTACAACGGTCCAGCACGACAATAATTTCGTCCGCGAAAGTCAGGCATTCAAGGCACGCTGCCAGATGGTCTTCCTCGTTGTGGGCGACAACCAGGGCGGATAATCGAACTGCATTATTGGGGGCAGGGCTTTCAGACATATGTTCTTAACCGCCGAACAGGCCGTTGAAGTGCGCTTCAGCGGCCTCAACGACGCAATCGACCGTCAGGGATCGCATATGGCTGGGTGCTTCGGCGCTGTAGTCGTAATTTTCGACACCGACGATTTCATCATAACTTTCCGGCGTCCGGACTGAACCTCCGAACATGCCCCAGGGCGCATAATGTTCCTCGCGGCTGGGACCAAAGAGGCCCAGGGTCGGGACGCCAACGGAAGAAGCGATGTGCATCAGGCCTGAATCGTTGCCAATAAAAAACGTGCAGGGGATCAGCGCTGCAGCAGCGGTCGCGACATCGATTTTACCGACAAGATCAATTGTCCGTTCTGCTGGCAAGGCAGCAAGAACCGGGGCGGCCATGTGTTCTTCTCCGGCGCCCCCGAATACAGCGATACGTGCACCGTCAAACAGGGCACCCGGCGCTGTCAGACGCAGGGCAGCTTCGGCAAAGTTTTCAGCCGGCCATTGTTTGCCCGTCCAGTTGGCCGTTGGCCCCAATGCCAATACAAATCCACCTTTGGGGATCAGTTCTTCACCGGCCGCCCGGGTTTCCCTGGATAACCAGACCCGGGGATTGGGTGGTGGATCAAGATCCAGCAGATTTCCCAGTTGAATGACCCGGTGCACAGGGTCCGCGGAATTGCTGGTGTCCAGAACATAGCGTTTGTCAGCCAGAAGCAGCCAGGCAATGGCAGATGCGCGCAAGTCGACAATGATGTCCCATTTGGTCGCCACCACACCCCGCCACAGCTTCACCCAGTGACCGGACTTCTTTTTCTTCGGCATGGCGATGATGCTGATGACATTGGCCGCTGATTCAAACAGCGGAACTGCCGCCGGGCCGCAGGCAACGGTGACTTCTGACTCCCGGTATCTATGCACCAGATGATCCAGAATACCGGTCGACAGCATGGCATCGCCGATACGATTGGATGTAATGAACAGGATTCTTTCGCTGCCGGTCGCCATTAGTTCAATTGCACCCGTTTTTGCTGTCAGGAGTGTATTTGTTTGGCTTGTGAAGCGGTTATACGCTGCCAGACAAGGCAATCCAAGTGATCTGGGTGACGTTCTCTCGTGCAAAGTTCATATTTCTGGTCATTTCTGCCTTGCCAATAGTAAAGACACTCCTTACTTCAGTAGAGTGATAACAAGGATATTCAGGTTCAAATGACCAATCTCCAATATACTTTGCTGGAAAACAGGGGTTTGTTGCACATCAGTGGCGACGACGCATCTGAGTTTTTGCAGGGCATGATATCCAACGATATCGAACTGGTGACGCCCGAAAAATCGGTCTATGCGGCCTTGTTGACGCCTCAGGGTAAATTCCTGTTCGACTTTTTTGTCCTGCGTGATCGGGCAGGCACGGGCTATTTGCTGGATTGTGACAGGGAACGCCTGCCTGCGCTGCAAAAACGGCTGTCCATGTATAAATTGCGCGCTGACGTCACGCTGGATGATGCCAGCGAACGCATTCTCATCGTCAGCTGTTTTGGTGCCGACACAGACAGCGCCGAAAATGGCAGCGATCAGGTTGCAGGCAGTACCTCAAGCTATGGCGAAGGCATCCTTTATGTTGATCCTCGTTTGGCTGAAATGGGTGTGCGGATAATTCTGCCACTGGAAGGTGCTGTTGAGACATTGGAAGCATCGGGCTTTGTCCGGGCGGACACAGATGCCTGGGATCATCACCGGCTGGCGAATGGTGTGCCGGACGCGGGACGTGATGTCCTGATTGAAAAATCCATGCCGTTGGAGTGTAACTTCGGCGAATTGGGCGCGATCAGTTATACCAAAGGCTGTTATGTCGGCCAGGAGTTAACTGCCCGTACACATCATCGCGGGACCCTGAGAAAGAGATTGTTGCCAGTACGGATAACGGGCGACGTACCTGCCAGTGGCACACCCATCATGCACAATGACCGGGAAGTCGGCATCATGCGTTCTGGTCTGGGCGAAAATGGCATGGCTTTGATCCGACTGGAACATTTGTCGTCAACAGACGCCGCCGTCCAGCCTGTCGATGTGTTTGACGTCGATGGCGCATCGGTTCAGCCCTGGATACCGCGCTGGGTGGAAATCAAGCCGCTGGCAGGCGAATAAGGCTGTTCCCGTTAGCCAGGTTTATTAAGAAGATGAATTCTGATCTCCTGATCAAACACGCTGAAGTCGCCTTCATTTCGAGCGTATTTGACAAAGTTTTCCCGTAACTGATCTCCACGATCCACAAAGGCCTGTGCGCGCGCCGGGTCTACCTGGATCATGGCCTTGTGATAGGCCTCAAAACTGGCATAAGGCGTTGGCCGGATAAAGGACGTTTCGACCTCTATTGTCATGCCATGGCTGGCGCTATCAAGTATTGCCGCCAGTGCATGATTGCGGACATCGGTTTCATCCTCCATGGGCAGGGATAAATTGAAATGTGCGCCTTCAGGTACAGGTTCCGCGACGATAACCTGGCCACCTGGTTTCACGACCCTGGCGCTTTCCGCCATGGCTGCTTGCTGCAAATCCACCGGCACGTGGTGCAGGCTGTTGGAAAATACCACAAGGTCAAATTCGCCTTCTTCGAAGGGCAGGTTCTCAGCACCGGCAACTTGATAATGATCCTGACGTTCCGGGTCGTTTTGTTTTGATATATCAACATTCAGAGAATTGGGTTCAATGCCAAAACATTCTGCACCAAGTTTTGTCAGTGCCCTGACCAGACCTCCGACACCACTACCGGCATCAAGAACCCTTTTCCCTTCAAGGGAGACAAGTTCCGGTATTGCGTTGACTATCGTGGTCATGGATTTCATGGCATCCTCCTGTCCGCACGTGTCATGCGACACAGTTCATAATTGAATTCAGAAAAATTCGAAAGTTCGCTGGATGACAAACATACATCGTTGTAGCTGGCCGGGTGAAGACCCTTATTATGTTGCGTATCATGACGAGGAATGGGGCGTTCCGGTCAGGGATGGTCAGGCCCTGTTCGAGAAACTGATACTGGATGGTTTTCAGGCAGGATTGTCGTGGATAACAATCCTGCGCAAGCGCGAGGCTTTCATCAAGGCATTCGATAGTTTTGATCCCCAAAAAATTGCCCGTTACACGCCTAAAAAGGTTGAACGTCTGATGCAGGATGCCGGAATCGTGCGCAACCGGTCCAAGATTGAAAGCACAATTTCATCGGCCCAGGCATGGCTTGATATGGAAGAAAGCGGACAGTCATTTGAGGACTTTATCTGGGGTTTTGTCGACGGCAAGGTCGTGCAGAACAGCTGGAAAAACGAAAGCAAGGTGCCTGTCGATTCCACCCAGTCCATAGCCATGAGCAAGGCCCTGAAGCAGGCAGGGTTTAAATATTGCGGACCAACGATATGTTATGCCTTTATGCAGGCGGTGGGCCTTATCAATGACCACACCACAAAATGTTTCCGCCATAAGGAACTATCCTGAATGTCATTTGAGGAAGCGCCGCGTTTGAAAGCAGAGATCTGGATCAAGGCATTGATCCGGCGCGCCCAGGTTGCCGGGGCCTTTGCAGCTGTGGTCAAACGCGGGGACGAAACGGCGGGGTCCTTGTTGCTCAAGCAGAACACGCTGGATGGCAAGTGCATCGTCTATGTGCCGGGATATGGTCTTGATGGTCAGCGTGTCTGGCGTCGTCATTCAAGTGCCGGATCAACATCAGAAGCCGACGCCGATCAGTATATAGAAAAAGCGCTGTCCCGCGACCCGGACCTGTGGGTGGTGGAGATCGAAGACGCGCAGGGACGGTCCTTTATTGACGAGCCTGTTGAGAATGACGGCTAAACAATCTCTGACAACTGGAACATCCAGCTTTCCTACACATCCAGCGGCTCCATGTAGGCTTTTTTGCGTTCCCGGTAAATAACGAAAATCCCGGCTCCAACGATCAAGGCTGCACCGCCGATCATGTGGGGCTCCGGCTGGTCGCCAAAATACAGCCAGCTAACAAAAATTGACGCCAGAACCTGAAGATAAGCGAAAGGTGCCAGCAATGACGCCGGGGCGATTTGCAGGGCCTTGATAAACAGGGAATGAGCCACCGTGGCGATGACACCCATGAAGGCCAGGGCTGCCCAGGTTTGTGGGTCAGGCGTCACCCAGACAAAGGGCAGGGCAAAAAGCATCAGGATAGACCCGATAATCGAAGAATAGAGAACGCCTGTCAGCGGGCTTTCGGATTTGTCGATTTTGCGCGTCACAATCTGATAAAGGCTGTAGAAGCAGGCCATGGAAAAAGGCAGGAACATGGCCCAGTGGGCGATTTCTGCTGTTGGCCGAATAATAATCATGGCACCGATGAACCCGAGCGTCACAGCTGTCCATCGTGGCAAGCCAACGCGTTCCCCCAGCAAGGGCACCGACAAGGCCGTGACCACCAGTGGCCAGACAAAACCGATAGAGGTCGCGGTCGCCAGGGGGATAAAGACCAGGGATCCAAAAAAGGACATAGTTGCACCCAGAAGCAAGACGCCCCGGAACAGGTTCAGTTTCAGGTGATTTGTTTTCAGAAGTCCGGGCAGTTTTCGCGGTCCGACAAACAAGACGATAACTACAAAATTAAAGAAGTAGCGTCCCCAGACAACTTCAAGATAAGGCGTGGATTGCGTCAGTTTTTTGGCAAAGGTGTCCAACAGCAAGAACAGCAAGGTGCCGGTAACCATCAGGGCGATGCCCTTCAGCTTCTGGCTGGTTTCAAGCTCAGCGTCGCCAGCGTTGTTATCCGACACGCGTCGGGTCAATCACTGCCGGTCGCAAAACCCTGAATGGCGGCCTGGGCGGCTGCAAGTCGGGCAATAGGCACACGATAGGGTGAGCAGGAAACATAGTTCAGACCGCTGTTGTGGCAAAAGGCCACCGATGCCGGGTCTCCACCATGTTCACCGCAGATGCCAAGTTTGAGGTCAGCACGGGTGGCGCGACCACGTTCAGCTGCGATTTGCACCAGTTCACCAACGCCGTCCTGATCGATAGAAACAAAGGGATCAACGGTGAAGACTTCCTGATTGATGTAGTCATCCAGAAAACGGGCGGCGTCATCGCGGCTGATGCCAAAAGTTGTCTGGGTCAAATCATTGGTGCCAAAGCTGAAGAATTCGGCGGCGTTCGCAATATCACCGGCGCGCAAGGCAGCGCGCGGCAGTTCGATCATTGTCCCGATCAGATAATGGGGGGCGGTACCTTTTTCTTCGGCAACCAGGGCCGCAACCGCTTCTATTTTGGCCTTCAGTATCTCCAGCTCTTTTGCCGTGGCGACAAGCGGGATCATGACTTCCGGCACAACGGTTTCGCCGCCTTCCTGACTGACTTCGATGGCGGCTTCAAAAATGGCCCGGGCCTGCATCTCATAAATCTCAGGATAGGAAATACCCAGACGACAACCCCGATGTCCCAGCATGGGATTGGATTCAGCCAGTTCCTTGACCCTGTGGCCCAGATATTTGGCGTCAACACCCGCGGCCTCGGCAACTTTTGCGATTTCTTCTTCTGTGTGTGGCAGAAATTCGTGCAATGGCGGGTCCAGCAACCGGATTGTGACAGGCAGTCCTGCCATGATCCGGAAGATTTCGACAAAGTCCTGACGTTGCATGGGAAGCAGTTTGGCCAGGGCCTCGCGGCGACCGGTTTCTTCTTCCGCGACGATCATCTGGCGCACTGCCAGAATGCGCTCGGCATCAAAGAACATATGCTCGGTCCGGCACAGACCAATGCCTTCGGCACCAAATTCACGGGCAACCTTGCTGTCTTCGGGGGTGTCAGCGTTCGTGCGCACACCCAATGCCCGAATGCCGTCTGCCCAGACCATCAAGGCGCCAAAGTCACCGGAAAGTTCCGGCTGTACGGTTGGCACTTCGCCCATCATGACGTTCCCGCTGCTGCCGTCGATGGTGATGATGTCGCCCTTGTTGATCGTACGTCCGGCGACTGAAAATATCTGTTGGCCGTAATCAACCGTCAGGCCACCGGCACCGGCAACGCAAGCCCGACCCATGCCACGGGCAACCACAGCCGCATGACTGGTCATACCACCACGACTGGTCAAAATGCCTTTGGCGGCGTGCATGCCATGAATATCTTCCGGGCTGGTTTCGACCCGCACCA
>Ga0233449_1001480_pt1 | contig 21016 bp, 18 predicted proteins | sample SI_124_October20_FD_183012 | JGI IMG/M metagenome (GOLD analysis project Ga0233449, IMG submission 183012) | Seawater microbial communities from Saanich Inlet, British Columbia, Canada - SI_124_October2016_200_MG | ecosystem: Environmental > Aquatic > Marine > Inlet | place: Canada: British... | reverse complement strand
AGCAGAAGAAGCTCCAAAGATGATTGCATTCGATACCTGGCCACTAGATCAACTTATCGATCACATCGAAAAAAAGCACCATCGCTATATTGAAGAAACAGCTCCCGTATTGAAGCAGTACCTCAGGAAGATCGATGCAGTACATAGCAATGGTGCTCCTTATCTTACAGAATTGCATCGCGTGTTTAATGAGTCTGCTGGAAACCTAGCTGTGCACATGAAGAAGGAGGAGCTGATATTATTTCCGTTCATCAAAGGAATGGTTGAGGCAGAAAAGAATGGAACTCCCTTTACACCTCCACCTTTCGGAAGTGTCGGAAACCCTATTGACATGATGCAAGCGGAGCATGATGCAGAAGGAGAACATTTTAGGTACATGGAAGAATTATCGAACGGATATGAAATTCCAAACTGGGCGTGTAATACATTCATCGTTGCAATGAAAATGCTCCGTGAATTTCAGGATGACCTGCATGCACATATTCACCTGGAGAATAACATCCTTTTTCCAAAGGCCCTCGAGCTTGAAAGCCAAGTGTTGAGCCCTGCTTGAATCCAGAGAAGGAACATCAAAAGTCTCATGATTGAGCGGTTTATCCTAGAGTCGAATAATCAATTGTTGCTACAGATCAGGTACTGGAACTGACCTCAATGATTCAAATCATATTTCTAAGCCTGGTGCTAGGTTATATTTGGCGTTATATTCTGAAGAATACAACGATATGCCCGTGTCTTCCTTTACAGTAAAAAGCAGGTTATGGATGGTCAGTCAAAAGGGACCTTACCTCGGAGAAGGCCGTGTTCAGTTGCTGTCGGCAATAGACAAACTAGGATCTATCTCGAAGGCAGCTCGGTCGATGAACATGTCCTATTTAAAGGCATGGAAGCTCATTCACTCAATGAATGATGTGGCCAATGATCCGCTGGTATTGTGCTCATCTGGCGGCAAAGGAGGAGGAGGAGCTAACCTTACATTGGCTGGTAAAAGAGCCATTGTGCTGTATCAGGAATTAAGCGCCCGTTGTCAGGATTTTCTTGACACAGAGCTTGAAGAATTGAATCGCGAATTTGATGAGGAAATGAAGCTAACCGAACAGTAGCCAATGATGATTAAGCTCAAATATCACGGAGTGGTTTCAGAGATCATTGGAACCGAAGTAGAAGTTTTGGAAGTTGATTCTAATTCTTCGGTTGACTCGCTATGTAACATGCTAAACGAAAGGTGGTCGAAACTCTCAACGGTACAGTATAAAGTTGCTGTTAATCATTCAATTTCAAATACAAACTCCATCCTAGAGGATGAGGATGAAGTGGCCATATTGCCGCCATTTTCAGGAGGATGACTAATAAGAAATGAGCACAAGATTAACAGACCGAGATTTAGAACGGTACAGCCGAAACATCCTTCTTAATGAAGTAGGCACCGAAGGGCAACAGAAACTCAAAGATGCCCGGGTATTGGTTATAGGTGCCGGCGGCTTGGGTTGTCCTGCGCTTCAATATCTTGTTGCTGCCGGGATTGGAACAATAGGTATTGTTGACTTCGATATTGTTGATGAAACTAACCTTCAACGTCAAGTGCTTTTTGGAACTTCTGACGTTGGGTTGAATAAAGCCATTGCCGCCAAGAAAAGGTTGGAGAGTCTTAATCCTCTGATTGAAATTAGAGCGATCAATGAAAAGCTGGACCAACAAAATGCCCTAGAACTTTTCTCGGGTTATGATATTGTCCTTGATGGGACAGACAATTTTTCTTCACGCTACATCATCAGCGATGCGGCAATTCTGACAGGTACTCCGGTTGTTTACGGTGCCATTCATCGTTTTGAAGGGCAGGTTTCAGTATTCAACTATGAAGACGGACCTAGTTACCGTTGTCTTTTTCCAGAGTTGCCTGAAGCAAGTGTTATTCTCAACTGCTCGGAACAAGGCGTTCTCGGTGTGCTCCCTGGAATCATTGGAAGCTATCAGGCAAATGAGGTTATGAAGATTATTCTTCAAACGGGAGAGGTTCTTTCAGGCACCATGATGCTTGTGGACATACGATCGAATAAGACTTCTCTTATGGCATTCGCTAAAACGGATGCTGTAAAACGAGTATTAGAGTCCAGAGAGTCGTTTTTGACGAACGACTATGATTTTAGCTGTGAGAACCATCACGTGGCAAAATCGGTCAAAGAAATTACGGTGGAAGATGTACAAACTCTCCTCAATCGAGGTGAGCGCATTCAGTTCGTGGATGTTCGGGAGACCACAGAACCAAAAAGCCCAAGGGAATTGCTCGGTTTGCGAATACCGTCGGGTGAGATATTACATTCCATAGCGACAATTGAAAAAGACGGTCATGTCATTATTTACTGCCATTCGGGAGTTCGCAGTGAGAAGGTCGTGAAGAAATTGCAGGATGAGTATGCATTTGAAAATTTGCTCAGCTTAAAAGGCGGGGCGAAGGCCTGGGTAAGGTTTGTCAAAGAATCAGAGAATAACATTGAAATGGAGCTTTCATGAGCACAGAAACGAAAACGGTAAAAAAGAAGAAGAAGGTCTTTTTAGAAGGTCCAATTGATCCGCAATTCATTGCAGATTCAATTGCCAAACACCAAAGCAAAACCAATATTGGGGCACATGACATATTCCTTGGGCAGGTGAGGATGGACAAAATCGGAGATCAAGAGGTTGTTGCCATTGAGTACACTGCTTATGAGGAATTAGCCGAAAAGGAATTACACCTTATTCGTGAAGCAACATTTGAGAAATACAAGCTAAGCTGCATGCACATCTATCATAGTCTAGGAAGAGTGGATGCAGGGGAAATCTGCTTGTTTGTTTTTGTCTCATCTCCGCGAAGGAAGGATGCGTTTGAGGCATCTCGATATATAGTGGAAGAAATTAAAGCTAAGGTTCCAATCTTCGGAAAGGAGATTCTAAGCGATGAATCACACCGCTGGAAAGAAAATACTTGATAGATGATTGATATTACATCAAAAGTGAACACGCTGAGAACAGCTATTGCTGGGGCGGTTTTGAAGGTGAGTCTGCCAGAGACAATCGAGGCTATAAAGAATGACCAAGTAGCAAAAGGAAATGTATTTGAAATGGCTAAGGCAGCTGGTTTGTTGGCCATTAAGAAGACTTCAGACATGATTCCAGATTGTCATCCCATGCCAGTAGAATATTCAGGCATTTTCTATGAAATCAAGGATCTTGAAATCCACATCAGAGTGGAAGTCAAAACAATCTATAAAACAGGGGTAGAGGTCGAAGCAATGCATGGAGCATCCGTAGTTGCCATAACCATGTACGATATGCTCAAGCCAATCGATAAAGGAATTGAGATTCACTCAATAAGATTAATTGAGAAGAAAGGAGGGAAGTCAGACTTCAAAGACCGCTTCAGAAAGGATCTGAAAGCTGGTGTCGTAGTTTGCTCGGATACCATCTCTAAAGGTCAAAAAGAGGACAAAGCAGGAAAGGCAATCATTGCGAAACTTGAAACTTGCAGCGTCGAGATTGCTCAATACGAGATTATTCCAGATGAGGCTGATCAAATTCAGGAGAAGCTCAAAAGCTATGTCGAACAGAACATTGATCTCATCATATTCACGGGTGGAACAGGACTATCTGCTAGAGATATTACTCCAGAGGCCGTTTTACCATTGTTGGATCGAGAAATGCCAGGTGTTATGGAAGCGGCCCGAAATCACGGGCAGCAACGCACACCATACTCAATGCTTTCTCGCGGGATTGCTGGAGTGATTGGTGAGACTGTGGTTCTCACTCTACCTGGCTCAACGGGTGGTGCGCGTGAAACAATGGACGCTCTCTTTCCATCATTGCTTCATGTCTTTGGAATTTTACGGGGAGCGAGACACTACTAGGTTTTGACTACCCAAAACCTGGATCACACGGACGTCCCATTAGAGGTAATGGGGCTTGTTCTTTCCTTTCCGCTTTGGAATTAATATTTTTAAGCATTCGGTTCATGCGTAACAAACCTCACTCCGATGCTCAAGTTTCGATATCACAGTTATCATAAGATCATTGTAGGATTGATCATTATTGGCTGGGCTGGCTTTCACTTTGCTCAGCGCGATGCTATTGGCATCTACTATGACACGGGAAAATTAAAGAGATCTGGAAGTGCCGAAAAGGGTAAAAATCATGGAGTTTGGACATGGTACTACGAAAACGGAACGGAAAAAATGAAAGGAGTTTTTGAGAACGGCAAGAGAGAAGGAGAGTGGAATACCTGGGATGAAAATGGCAATTTACTCACCCAGGGTTACTATGAGAATGACCAATTAAATGGAGAGTTCATTACATGGAATGCGCATGGCGAAATTGTTGAAAAGCTTCATTATAAGAATGATAGGCTTGAGAATACTCAATGACCAGAAGATTGGTGTCTATTAAGCTGGAAGCTCAAACATAGTTTCCCAACGTGTTTTATCATTCGCTCTTTCGAGTTTTACTTTCAGAAAGATCTTGTCTCCTTCTTTAACGATTGAACGATCTTTTATCACGCTTGATCCAGCCTTTTCGGTAGCATCTTTGTCTTCAATTTTATCACCGCGTCTAGGCAGAAATGGGTAGTTAATGGAGATTTTTTCATCTTCTGTTCTTACCAATCCCAATGCAATTTCAAAAATTATTTCCTCGAATTTTTCTCCGATTATCTCCTCGTTCACCTCATCCTTGGCCTTCTCGGTGAGCGAAGCCGACCATTCGAAAAAGCGTTCAATCGACCTCCTCTGTAATTCTGGACGGATGTAATTTGGGAATGGTGAACGAATATGGTTTTGACTGTTGAACCAAAAATTAAAAGTCTGTTCGACCAATTCACTATTCTCAACTGATTCCGATTCGAGTTCTTTCATGCTTTCAGTATTCTTACCAGCTTGCCGCATTGTCATCCAACAGAAGCCTCTGCAATAATGATTCACGAAGGTAGGAGGCCCTGCCTCGAAAAAAATGATGTAAATCACCCTAAGCTAAGGCTTAGACACGCTTTTGTGACCATGATTATGATCCACCTCATATTATTCTGAGATTCATTGTAATTCATTTGTTAGGCACTAATTCAGTTCCACGCGAATTACAAAACATGAAAGAATCTCAACTGGAAAGAGGGGCAAACCAAGCTCTGTTTTTCAATACGCTAGCATTTACTATTTGCTTTGGTGCCTGGATGCTCAACGGTGTTCTTGTGACATTCTTAGTAGATAACCAATTGTTTTCATGGGGCCCAGTGGAAATAGGATGGCTGCTTGGAATTCCAGTATTGACTGGAGCTATATTCAGATTACCAGCCGGAATTTTGACCGATAAATTTGGGGGTAGACCTATGTTCACCTTGCTTTTACTCTTTTCAGCCATTCCGATGTTTCTGTTGTCCCAAGTCAACGGCTTCTTAGGTTTTGCCTTGTGCAGTTTTGGATTTGGACTCACAGGAGCCGGATTTGCAATAGGAATTGCATTTACTTCGGTATGGTATCCGATTAAATGGCAAGGAACCGCGCTAGGAATTTTTGGTGCCGGTAACGCCGGGGCGGCAATAACAACGTTGTTCGCACCTACATTGTTGGAAAAGCTCACTGATGATGGGATGAATCTAGAAGGTTGGAGAATTTTACCCATGATCTATGCAGGTGCATTGGTTATAACAGCGATTATCTTTTTTCTTGGTACTAAGAATCGAAAACCTGCCTCAAGCAACAAGAATATTCGCAAATTATTGGAACCCCTCAAGTCAGTACGAGTGTGGAGGTTTGGACTGTATTATTTCCTTGTTTTTGGTTGTTTCGTCGCATTTTCTCAATGGCTCGTCCCGTACTTCGTAAATGTCTACTATATGCCATTGGTGACCGCCGGAATCTTGGCTTCTCTTTTCAGTTTTCCATCTGGGGTGATAAGGGCACTTGGTGGATGGATGTCGGATAAATGGGGAGGTCGAAAAGTGTTCTATTGGGTATTGGCAAGTTCGGTAGTGATCTGTTTCCTACTCATCATTCCCCGTATGGACATCTACTCTCCAGGGAAGGGTATAATGGCCAAGAAATCAGGAAAAGTCACTTCGGTAACTAAGGATCAAATTGTTGTTGATGAAATGGTCTACCGATTGCAAGCGAGAGAAAGTATTTTAGACGATGCTGACTCACGCGAACTCATATTTCCTACTAAAGAAATTTGGCAAGAAGCAATCGTATCTGAAGGAGATGTGATAGGTAAAAAACAGCTCTTAGCGAAAGGGACCACACGAGTTTACTTCCAAGCCAATGTTTGGGTATTTGCCATCCTTGTAATCCTGATCGGATCTATTTGGGGAATTGGCAAGGCTGCCGTTTATAAGGGTATCCCTGATTTCTTTCCAGAAGAAGTAGGAGTAGTTGGTGGAATGGTCGGCGTTTTAGGCGGTTTGGGAGGCTTCGTTTGTCCTATAATCTTCGGATACCTTCTTGAAGGAACAGGACTGTGGACCAGCAGCTGGATGTTTATGTTTCTTCTATCGGTGATATGCATCTTGTGGATGCATCATGTAGTTCAGAAAATGATGCGTGAAAAGAACCCAGATAGCATAAAGCATCTAGAGTAATATCTGTTGTACACAGATTAAGCGGTTCGATAAAGACAATATTTAAATTGTACGAAGTGTATTGTGAAGGATGTTCAGTACCCATTTCTTAACATGAGGCACATCATATTTCTCGTGAGTTGGCGACGGTAATTTTGGAGATAAGAGATTAACGTTAACTAATTTATCATGAAAAATGTCAGAGTATTAACCTTGAGTAGGCAATTCGCTCTTGTGATGACAATTGGACTATTGTCACTTCAATCGATGGCTCAATTCTCGATGAGTGGTGAGATTAGACCCAGAGCAGAGTATCTACATGGTTTTAAAACACTCGCTGCTTCGAATCAAGATCATGCATTTTTCGTCGATCAACGAACTCGACTGAACTTTGAGTACAGAGCTGAAGATTTCGAAACATTTATTCAAGTTCAGGATATCCGAACTTGGGGTAGTAGTTCTCAATTGAATCGATCTGATGGATTTCAATCTATTCATCAGGCATGGGGGAAGTTGAAGTTCAATGACAAATTCAACATGAAACTTGGGCGTCAAGAGATCATTTTAGACGACCATAGAATCTTCGGGAGTGTTGCATGGGCTCAGCAAGCAAGAAGTCACGATGCTTTGATTTTTGGGTATAAAGACTCAACGGTTACAGCTCAACTTGGCGGTGCGTATAATCAGAACGGACCTCAACTAAACACGACGTTCTACTCTGTTCCAAAAAACTACAAAGCAATACAGTATTTATGGTTGAATAAAGTGTTCAGTAAAAAGTTGGATGTGAGTGTACTGTTTCTCAACAATGGTATACAGGCAACTAAGTCGGACACTTCAGGAAATGTAGTTGGCTGGAAAGATAACTACAGCCAAACGTTTGGTACAAGCGCACGATTCGGTAGCGGAAAACTGACTGGAAGAGCTTCATTCTACTATCAAATGGGTGTTCATGGCGATTGGTCAAATACTGAGATAGCGGCAATGAACGGACGTCTTGATCTGCTCTACAAAGCATCTGATAAATTCAGCATTGAAGGAGGTTATGAGTACTTGAGCGGAACTAGCCAAATTGATATAGCGAATAAAAAGTTGAATTCATTCAACCCGTTTTATGGAACTAACCACAAGTTCAATGGATACATGGATTACTTCTATGTGGGAAATCACGCTGGTAGCGTTGGCTTACAAGATGGTTTCTTGGGATTTGCCTTCAAAAAAGAAAAATACGTTGTCAAGCTGATCGGACATTATTTCCTTGCCGCAGCAGACGTAATGGACGTAGCCGAATTTGCATCTACTGGGACCTATAAAGCCATGTCACCGGGACTTGGGCAAGAGGTGGATCTAGTTTTTGGGTATAAACTAGCTAAAGGAGTTATGCTTCAAGGTGGCTATTCGCAGATGTTGGGCACAGAAACTATGGTAGCCATCAAAGGAGGAAGTACCTCAGAAATAAGCAATTGGTCTTGGATGATGTTGACGTTTAAGCCCAATTTCTATGAGAGCAAAAAGTGACTCTTACATGGATGCTTTTTTGAGAGATTAACCATCTATGAAGTAGTGATTTAGATCATATTTAAATCACTTGACCCGGTCTAGTTTTGGTCGTACTGTTCAATCTAACAGACCAACTATGTCAATCAATATAAAAGAGTGGAATGTCGAGGACGAATCGTTTTGGTCGTCTACAGGCAATAAAATAGCCCAGAGAAATCTTTGGAGCTCCATACCTGCATTATTACTTGCCTTCTCGGTTTGGATTATGTGGGGTGTATTGATCAAGTACATGAAGGAGTTTGGCTTCACATTCGGTATGGTCGATGGACTGGTTGCTGGTACAGAAGAGTACATCGCTGCGTTAAGAGAAGTGAATAACCTCTATTATACTTTACCAGCGATAGCTGGATTAGCCGGCGCAACGTTGAGGCTTCCTAATTCTTTCCTTATTTCCTTAGGTGGAGGTCGGAATGTCATTTTCGTAACCACTGGATTACTCCTCATCCCTGCCATTGGAACGGGTATAGCCTTAAGCGATATCAATACGCCGTACATGTTTTTTGCATCAATGGCATTGCTCTCAGGATTTGGAGGTGGAAACTTCGCCTCATCCATGAGTAACATAAGCTTCTTCTTCCCGAAAAAGGTTCAGGGCTATTCGCTCGGAATGAATGCTGGACTTGGGAATTTGGGGGTTGGTATAATGCAAAAAGTCATTCCATTGGTAGTGACATTTTCTTTGTTTGGTGGAACTGCTGGCTCTATTGCTACTGCTAAAGGCGCACCTTTTGAAGGCCTACAAAATGCAGCTTGGATTTGGGTACCACTCATCACCTTGGCAACGTTGGGTGCATTCTTTAGAATGAATAATGTTTCAACTGGAACACCGAGCCTTCCAAGCACAATAGCGGGAGTGACGAAGACACTTTACATGGTCATTTTAGGTCTATTGGCAGCCGCGGTTGGTGCTTTCTTGTTGATTGGAATTCCTTGGGGAGACTGGGGAATGAAGAATTCGGCGATGTGGGTTGTTCTTCCCACAGTAGTTGTCCTCACTATCGTCCTTATGAAGTTTGTTACTCCAGGAGAAATCAAAGAGAATCTGAACAAACAATTCTCGATCCTCTCAGACAAGCACAACTGGATAATGACCATTATCTATACCATGACATTTGGCTCTTTTATAGGATACTCAATGGTCTTTCCTAAGCTTGCACAGGACATCTTCGTTTATTCAAATCCTTTGAACCCTGAATGGGCAAATCCAAATGCGCCAAACATCATGCTTTGGGCATTTTTAGGCCCAGTATTGGGAGCCTTGGTCAGACCGTTAGGTGGTGTGCTTTCGGACAAAGTAAACAGCGGTGCAAAGGTTACTATGTGGAGCACCATATTCCAGATTATCGCGGCTTTAACGGTTGCATACTATGTAATACAAGCCAAAGGCACTGAAACACCAGAGTTGTATTGGTGGCCATTCTTTGGTGCGTTCATGGTGCTATTCTTAACCACTGGAATTGGAAATGGATCCACGTTCAGAAGTATCCCGTACATCTTTAGTAAGGAAAAGGCTGGACCCGTTCTCGGGTGGACATCTGCAATTGCAGCTTATGGGGCCTTTATCATCCCAAAAGTGTTTGGACAGCAAGTAACTGCCGGGCATGCTGAATATGCCTTGTACGGATTCGCTCTCTATTATCTAATATGTCTGATTTTGAATTGGTGGTATTACCAAGGTCCAAAACGAGAATTTGACAATCCTTGATTCTAACTATTGTTGGATAGTTTGATTAAATTGAATACGAAGTGGGGACCGTGATCATCCCTATAATCAAGGGTTCATCCATGGGTGCTCATAGCGCTTAAGCACAATGAACCCGATTACTCCGCATCGCCAAGAATGAAATAAAAAATATGCGCCAGTATATCCGGCGTTCAACGCTCATATTTTAATTTCTCGAGGGCCGAACAATTATTGGTTTTGTGCTGATTTATGTCATGATTTACTGGTCTTTATTAATCGTTCTTTACGTCCGATAATTGCCAATACATGGAAATAATTGATAAAAAAACCGGTAAGCGAATCATTGACGAAAGCAAGAAGATCAACAAAGCGCTTAAGAAATCAGACCCCATAAAAAGGAACGCTGAGAAAGACAAAGGGCTGGAGGATCAAGAGAATTCTCCAATGGATCCACCAGATGTATATGACCCGACGCCGGTTGAAGGTGTGACCTACCATGAGATGAGTCCTTTGCTTGAGCGCTATATGGATGAACACAAGGCCGGAAAGGATATAATTGATGGTTTTGAAAAGGGTTTAATAAAGTTTAGAGAAGAGCAGTATAAGCTGAATGATGAGATAAACACTGCTTTTAGTGAATTCTTCCAATTTTTTGATGACAATATTCTCGATCACAATCGTAGAGAAGAACGACAGCTATTTCCACTCCTTCATCAACGATTGATTGAGTCCGGCGAAAAAGGGGATGGCGATGAGCCGCAAACAGCGGTAGACATGATGGAGGATGATCATGTGAAATTTATCCAGCTAGCTTCTTTGTCCTTCAATTTGTTGGGATTGGCAGCGAGGTTACCAGATGCAGGATCAAAGATGTTTGTCTATGATGTGGCGTTCAGCAACGGCCAAGAGCTTATAGAAATGCTTCGTCTTCATATCTTCCGTGAAGACACAATTCTATTCCCATTAGCTCACAAATTGATAACTCAAGCTGAGTTTGAAAAAATGATAGCAGACTAATGCTTTTAGACTCATTCGGAAGGGAACACAACTACCTACGAATTTCGCTAACGGAACGCTGCAACCTTCGCTGTTTCTACTGTATGCCAGAGGATGGGGTAGAGCTCAGGGAGAAGTCTGAGTTTATGTCAAATGAAGAAGTAATTCAGATGGCTCAGACTTTCGTCCAGCTTGGGGTAAAGAAAATCCGATTGACCGGAGGTGAGCCGCTAATTAGAAAATCGGCCCATGATATCATAAGGGAATTGGGGAAATTGAATGTCGAATTAGCAATAACTACCAACGGTATTCTTGTCGAAAAGTTCATTGATACATTTAGATCAGCGGGAATTACGTCCGTAAATGTCAGCCTGGACTCACTGAAACCGGATCGACTTGCAGCCATCTGTAGAAAAGATTATTCAGATAGAATATACCGCAACATTCAGCTCCTTTTAAATGAAGGATTTCTGGTGAAATTGAATATGGTTGTAATGGCCGGTGTGAACAGCGACGAACTGGTTGATTTTGTCGAACTATCGAAAGACAAGCCACTTCATGTTCGGTTCATAGAATTCATGCCGTTTAATGGAAATGACTGGAATTTGTCCAAAGGCACGAGTTACCAGGAAATGATGCAAGTCATAAGTGCTCATTATGGTGCAGAGAATCTGATAAACATGCCTGAAAAGGAAAATGACACCGCTCGGTGTTATGCTATAGATGGGTTTGAAGGAACATTCGGAGTCATAGGGTCGGTTACTCATCCGTTTTGTAGTTCTTGTAATCGGATTCGAGTTACAGCAGATGGCAAAATGAAGAATTGTCTTTTCTCCACATCTGAAACAGATTTGTTGGCGCCACTGCGAAATGGAGAAGATATTTCACAATTGATCGGTGATTCAATTCAATCCAAAAAAGCACAGAGAGCTGGGATGAACTCTCTAGATGACCTTCTCGATCGATCCAAAACAGATGCTAATAGAAGCATGGTCTCGATTGGTGGCTAACACCTTCAGAATAGAAATTATTCTCTTTTATTATATGATTTGAATCATATAATGATGCCATTTTCGATAGTTTATCTTGAATTCTGGCGGCCTAATTTTCCAGCCTCACCATCAATCGAGAGATGCAGCTAAACGATCACGAAGAAGTTCCAACTTGTACTGAATGTCAAGGCTGTAAGAAAACGGACTCATTGTTTTGTGATCTTTCCGTTCAAGAACTCGACATCTTTTCAGAGAAGAAAGCAGATAATTTCTACAAGAAAGGAGAGGTGATATTTCAAGAAGGGTCTAGGGGGAGAGGGATTTACTGCGTTTACAAGGGCAAGGTCAAAGTCTACAAAATAGGTGATGAAGCCAAAGAACGAATTGTACGTTTTGTGAAAGATGGCGATGTGTTAGGCTATCGATCATTGTTGAGTGACGAACCTTATTGCGCCACGGCTACTGCGATTGAAGACAGCATCATCTGCTATGTTCCCAAGAGTAAGTTTATGGAAGTCCTAAAAAACAACCAGAATCTAGCCTACAAAACCATCCAAATGCTAAGCAAGGATCTTAAAGAATCTGAAAGGAAGATTGTCCACCTGCATCAAAAACCAGTAATCGAGAGAATTGCTGAAGCACTTCTCATCCTAAAAGAGAAATTTGGTATTTCCAATGAAACTAACACACTAGATGTAGTGTTGACCAGGAGAGAAATTGGTGATTTAGCAGGAGTTACAACCGAAACGACTATCCGAACGCTCTCATTTCTCAACAAAGAAGGGGTACTTAACCTCAATGGAAAGCGAATAGAATTGGCTAACCTATCTCAGCTTGTTCGCTTGGCAAATTTGATGGACTAGCCTCTTCGACCATTTCATTTTACAACGGTTTGATACCAGAGGATTTCTTAGCTGTTCTTGGGCTTTTTACCAAAGAAATGAGCGTTTGATGTACGAATCGATGTTCTGCTCCAATTCCAGAGAACGAGTTGATAGCCTCTCCAGAGATAGTCTATTGGTGCAACTAAGAAGTGCATGAATCGCGTGAAAGGAATAATAGCGATGATGAAAAACGCAGAGAATATGTGTATTTGAATCATCCAAGGCATAGCGCTAACAGCGGTGATGTCCGGGCTGAGCGCAAAAAGCGATCTTAAATACGGCGTTAGTACACCAGCGAACCATGAAGAACCCCATCTCTCAAAATATGCAACCCCTAATCCTGAAACGATCTGAACGATGAGCGTCGTGTAGACTAGCATGTCCATCTTATTCGTCACGACCAGGACCATGCTGCTTCTCATGCGTCTTCGGATTAAAAGAACTAGACCGAGAAGGGCAGAAAGGCCAAAGATGAATGCCGTCACTTCAAGAATGATCAATCGAACGGGTTCACCGTTCCAAGCGAGGACAGCACTGGGGAATAAGAAAGCAATCAAATGACCAAAGAACAATACCAGTAAGCCCCAGTGAAATGGTTGGCTTCCCCAAAAAAGCTGCTTCCTTTCAAGGAATTCAGATGACAGTGATGATACCTGGAACCCTTTTGCTCTGTATCGATAGATAGATCCAAGTAGAAAAATGGCAATAGCGAGATAAGGAAAGATCGAAAACAAAAGATAGTTAAGCATACCTACGTTCGTTTCTAGTCCCACTTTTAAGAGGAATACTATTCCAGCTGCGATTCCTAGCATTATGAGAAGAATCTCTGAGTAGTTCACTGATTTGGACTGGGGTGCAACGCCCATTTCCTTTATAATTTTTTGCGTTCTAAAAACAATCCTCAAGGTGAGGTAAACTATAATTACTAGTGTGATTGCAATCGCAATCGGCAATGAAAACCATGTTGTGGTGAGCGCAAGTATCATCATGTCCTAACCGTGTTAATTGTCTTGTTATTAATAAACGAACAACTTCCACAAGCTGCTGCTTCAAATCCTTTGGTGGAAGCTTCGATTTTATGAGCCTCGAAATCGACTCCCTCAAAATCTTGTTTTAGTACTCTCAGCAGTGCTTGGATGGCATTTTGATAAATGTTTCCGTTTACCACATCTTCCATTATCACCACTTTTTGTTTTCTCTTATTGATCTTCTTCCTTAACCTCAACCGTTCATTTCCAAATTCTTCAAGCATTTTTTCTACTGCTGGAATGACCACTTTTACAGCCAATTCTTCCACCAATTCTTGGTCCGTGGATATTGATAGTAACTGGAGGACATGTGGAAGGTTGTCCGCTAATTCGGGCTCACAGTCATGATTGATGTTGGCCTGTTCCTTTTTCATGTTTAAAAGGAATTCACCCCGCGAATAATCTTCTCCGAACAATACATAGCCAATGTCTAGGTAGCAGATGGCTTGTATGTGGAAGGTAATTCCAAAAATTTCTTCGATCTCATACGGCGTACTGCCAGCGATGAAATCGCTGAATCGATGAAATCCAGGGGCAATTTCTGGGTATTGCTCCTCGAGAAGAAGGAGGCAAGTAGCCACGTCTTCCTGGTAGTCACCTTTCGGATAAAGAAAAAGCTTGGAAAGAGCTATGTATTGTTCTTTCTTCATCATAATCCTCTTGCTGGTCTCTCTGTAAATCCGAACCCTGTTTCACCCTTGAAATCATCCGTTGCCTCGAGCATTTCGATTGATTCTTCACGATGAGCAGGTGGAATCACAAATCGTTCTTCGAATGTTGCCAATGACGTTAGCCTAAATATCGCGTTCGCGGTATCGGCTTTCATTTTGGCCCTGGTCATTAGATCCTCCACCTCTTCTTTAGGTAGATCGCCAACTGTGACGTTTCTTCGGTGAACTTTTACCGACATCATTTTGTCGTAGACCTCTCTTACAATGTCCGTATCACCAGCTGAGAATAAGGAAGCGAGATATTTCATTGGCAACCTATTCTGGTCGATGCTTGGGAATAAGGAGGCGGATGTTGATTCATATAGTCCGTCGCCATCCACTTGCGCCATACCAGGCAGCATTGGTGGAACATAAAATAAGTTGGGAATAGTCCTGAATTCAGGATGGAGTGGGAGAGCGATGCCCCATTCTTTGACAAACTTGTAGACTGGTGACGCTTGGGCAGCAGTGATTGTGGAATCGGCCACACCATTTTTTCTTGCTTCTTCAATGATTGCAGGGTTATTCGGATCTAAGTAGATATCGAGCTGCTTAGCAACTAAATCCTTTTCGTCACAAGATGCAACCGCTTCAATTTTTTCAGCATCATAGAGCATAACTCCCAAATACCTGATTCGACCAACGCATGAGTGCATGCATGCCGGAGCTTGCCCACTTTCCAATCGGGGGTAACATAGAATACACTTCTCAGATTTACCGGTGTTCCAATTGTAATAGGTCTTCTTGTATGGACATGCCGTAACACACATTCTCCATGCACGACACCGGTCTTGATTAATGAGTACGATCCCGTCTTCACCTCTTTTATAGAGAGCTCCAGAAGGACATGATCCAACGCAGGCTGGATTCAAACAGTGATTACAAATACGAGGAAGATACATCATGGTCATCTTTTCCAATTGAAACATTGCTTCCTGTTCAGCTGAAGAAAGATCCTTGAAGTTGGTGTCATTACGGGCATAATCAGGAGTTCCACTCAAATCATCATCCCAATTAGGTCCGGATTTAATATCCATGGGCTCTCCCGTAATTAATGACACCGCGCGACCAATCGGTTGGTCGTCACCTTCAGGGGCAGTAAATAAATCCTCATATTTATATCTCCAAGGGTGGTAATAGTCTTCAAGAACAGGCATGTTTGGATTATGGAAAATATTCTTCAGGCCTTTCAATTTTCCTGCGCCTTTTAAGGACACTGAATTTCCATTTTTTTCCCATCCTCCTTGATAGATGTCCTGATCTTCCCATTTGGTTGGATAACCGGTTCCTGGTTTGGTCTCGACGTTATTCCACCACATATACTCAGCACCTTTTCTATCAGTCCAGATGTTTTTACAGGCCACTGAACAAGTATGACACCCGATGCATTTATCGAGGTGAAAAACCATTGAAACTTGTGCTCTGATATCCATTTTATTCGCTATTAATAGTTCTTGTTCGGCTTAGTATTCTACTTTTTCCATTCGTCGTACCAACACGTGGGTGTCACGATTGACACCAACTGGACCCCAATAATTGAAGTGGTATGTAAACTGACCATATCCACCGCACATCAGATTCGGCTTGAGGTGTACCCGGGTGAAGGAATTGTTCATTCCACCTCTTCTTGGTTCACCATTTTTCCCTCTTCTTTCTTGAGATTTTGGAATGTTGTATGTCCGTTCGACCGCGTGATAAACTATGCAGACTCCTCTAGGAATTCTTGAGCTTACACAAGCTCTAGCCACGTATGTTCCGTGGTCGTTGTAAACCTCAACGTGGTCGTTGTCTTTGATTCCCAACTCAGCTGCATCTTCTTCACTGATCCAACACGGTTCTCCTCCTCTCGACAGGGTGAGCATCCTCAGAGTATCACCATACGTCGAGTGGATATGCCATTTACCGTGAGGCGTAAGGCAATTCAGCATTTTGGCTTTACCGTCATTCACGGTAACTCTCAAGTCACCATAGGCTTCGGGCGTTGGTGATGGTTTATATGTAGATAAATGCTCTCCAAATGCGATATAGGCATCGTGATCCAGATAGAAATGTTGCCTTCCTGTCAATGTTCTCCATGGGACGAACATGTCTATGTTATAGGTATAAGCTGCGTATGTTCTTCCATCATGCATCAGTCCAGACCAAAGAGGGGATGAGTTATATCTTTTCGGCTGTGCCTGCAGATCTCGATATTCCATCTTTATATCCTCGTAGGGCTTACCCAACTCAGCAATTTCCGGAACTCCAATCTTTTCCGCCATATTTTCATAGCATCTTTTGGTCAGCTTGCCATTGGTGAGCGTTGATAGATTGAGAATTGCATTTATTGCTTCGACGTCCTCCCTGAGCGATGGGTATTCTGTTCCATCATTCCATTTTGAGATATGTTGTCGGTGCTCCAACATTTCTTGGTAAACGTCAGCACATTCATAGTGATTTCCATGTGCACCGAGACCATTGGTTTCAACGCCTTTTCCAAGCGAGATGAACTTGTCATAAATTTTGGTGTAGTCTCTTTCCTTGAAAACAATCTTGTGCATTGTCTCACCAGGAATTGGCTCGCATTCACCCTTACTCCAGTCTTGGAGTCTTGTCTGACTGATTTCATCTTTTGAGTCATGAGAAAGAGGCACATTGACCACATCTTTCATTACGTTAGGAAGGTAGCGGTGTGACATCTCGGTCACCTTTTTGGCCAGATCTCTGAAGATCTCCCAGTCTGTTTTAGATTCCCAAACCGGCGGTATTGCAGCAGATAGTGGATGAATGAAGGAGTGCATGTCTGTAGAGTTGATATCTGCTTTCTCATACCATGATGCGGTAGGAAGAACGATGTCTGAGTACAACGCGGAGGTGTCCATTCTGAAATTGATGTCAATCACCAAGTCCATTTTCCCCCTTGCGCCTTCCTTCTTAAATTCGATATCCTTTACAATATCCCCAGCGACTTCATCAGCAATCTTATTGTTATGAGTTCCTAGGTAGTGATCCAAGAAGTATTCATGTCCTTTAGCGGACGTACCAATGGCATTTCCTTTCCATATAAACCATACTCTAGGGAAGTTCACCTCGTCATCAGGCTCTACGACCGCATGTTTAAGCTCGCCGGTTTTTAATTGATCGACGATATATGCTCTCATGTCTTCGTCGGATTCATGACCAGCCGCTTGCGCATCTTTGACTATGTCAAAGTTGCTCTTGTTGTATTGAGGATAATAGGGCATCCATCCATTTCGAACAGCCTTAACGGCCCAGTCGGCAGTATGCATGTTCGCGAGTTCATTGTCTGGAGCTGAGTTGTAGAATTTTTGGTTTCCATCATACCTCCATTGACTTGAGTTGATGTAATGCCATATCGGACCTTGTTGCAAACGAGGTGCGGTTCCCCAATCCTTGGAGCTCATGATGGTTGACCAGGAGTCCATAGGTGCAAGTTTTTCTTGTCCAACATAGTGGTTCATTCCGCCACCGTTCTTTCCATTGCAACCAGTCAGCATCTGAGCCATGATGGATGCTCTATACATTAAATTGCCATGGAACCAGTGGTTAATTGCAGCACCGACGATGACCATGCAGGCTCCCTCGGTAGTCTCAGCTGTACTAGCCCATTCTCGAGCAAACTGCAGTACAGTTTTTGAACCGATTCCGGTAAATATTTCTTGCCAAGCTGGTGTATATGCAGCGTTCTTGTCTTCGTAAGATGTTGGATACTCGCCTTCCAATCCTCGTCCCAAACCATATTGGGCCATCGTAAGATCATAGATTGTAGCCACAGGCACTTTTTGGCCATCTTTAGTTGTGATATATCGAACTGGCACACCCCGCAATGCTTTTTTATCAAGTCCGTACTCGACAAACTCTACCTGCATTACATCATCGTGCTTTTCAAGAAAGGTCAATTCTGGATCGTACTCGACGCCAGTTTCCCCATCATTGAAGTTGAGGTTCCATTTCCCTTTTTCATCTTGCCATCGATAACCTGAGGTTCCCATAGGGGAAACAAGGTTCCCAGTTTTTGCGTCGATGTTTAAAAATTTCCATTCTCCATTTTCAGCACCGTCAAATTGAGATACTTCACTTATGCGCATCATCCGACCTGGAAGCACTATGCCATCCTTCTCTTCCAGTTTTACTAGAAATGGACAATCAGTGAATCGTTTTGTGTAATCCATGAAATAAGGAACTTGCCTGTCAATGTGGTATTCTTTTAGAATAACATGAGTGACCGCCATCCAAAACGCACCATCCGATCCGGCGTGTGCTGGAATCCATTGGTCAGCATGCTTTGCAACCATGCTGAAGTCAGGTGACATTACTACAGTTTTAGTTCCATTGTGCCTTGCTTCAGAAAAGAAATGGATATCTGGCGTCCTGGTCATTCCAAGATTGGCACCCATTGAGACTATAAATTTGGATTTGTACCAGTCGGCACTTTCACATACGTCTGTCTGCTCTCCCCAAATCTCAGGGAAGGCATTTGGTAAGTCACAGTACCAGTCATAGAAGCTCAAGTTTACACCACCCATTAACTGAAGGTATCTGGCACCCGAGGCATAACTCAGCATACTTTTCGCAGGAATAGGAGCGAAGCCAATAATTCGGTCAGAGCCGTATTTCTGAATTGTGTAGATGTTTGAGGCAGCGATCAACTCCAATGCTTCATCCCACTTTACGCGTCTGAATCCACCTTTTCCTCTTGCTCTCTGATATCGTGCACGCTTGACAGGGTCGGCTTGTAATTTGGCCCAAGCTTCTACTGGGTCACCACCGCAAGCTTGTTTCTCTTTGTTGAATAAGTCAAGTAACGCCCCGCGCATGATTGGATATTTGACCCGAATAGGGCTGTACAAATACCACGAATAAGATATCCCTCTTTGACAACCTCTAGGCTCATATGGAGGAACTTCTTTGTTGAATTGAGGGTAATCCAATTGCTGCATTTCCCATACTACAACCCCATCTTTCACATGAATCGCCCATGAACATCCTCCTGTGCAGTTGACGCCATGCGTGCTTCTTACGATTTTATCGTATTGCCACCTGTTTCTGTAAAACTCTTCCCACTTTCGGGTTTGGGGTGAAATAATATCTTCTATCCAGCTCATGTTCTAGCTTCTAAGTGTTATTATATTAAGGAGTCACTTCCTTTTATTTGTCTTCTAAAAATGTCATGCTTTACTCCGGCTTTAAGTCGTGCTTTCCAGATGAATCCAATAAGCATCAAAAGCACGATCAACCCTCCTCCTCCGCCAACGACGAAAATGGCTGTCGCGGATTTGACTTCTTGATCGGCACTAACTTCGTCGGCGAATTGTAGGAAAGCTGTTAGCTGGACAATTTCAGAACTGTCCAATTCGCTGTTTTCATAGGCTACTGCCATTGCGGGGAATGGAGGTGCTCCGACAATTCCAGCGACACCTGCATCGCCCATTCTGCTATAAACGTTGGTCAAGTCTTTCGCGAGCATGCCGCCAACGAACAAGTCTTTGTTGTTCACGTTGTGACAAGAGAGACAAGATGGACCTCCATTAATGAATGCTTTTTTGCCTGAGAATAAATGCATACCAGCTTCTATGTCTTCGGACGAATATTCAACGCGTTCTACCTCTATAGGAGCCTTGGTTGATTCAACCGCAAATGATTCGTCAGGCGATGTGGATGGATTTATATAGTCGAGAATTGCTTTAATGTCACCATCACTCAGGTGCGTTTGATCGGTCATTAAAGTCTTGTTGTATTCTTCGAAAATTGCCACGGCATCTGGATCTCCTTCATTGATCATGGATTGCGAAGACTTAATGAAATTAATTAGCCACTCTTCGTTTCTTCGCTCACTTACTCCAACCAGATCCGGACCAACAAGTCTTCTGCCGAGCATATGGCATGCCGAACAATTCTGCTTAAAGATGGCCTCCCCATCTTGTGCAATGGAATCTGAGGAAGAAATGAAAAGTGATCCAATCAGCAGAGGGAGGAAAATGTAACTGGTCTTCATTGATTTGATAGTTTAAATCCAGAATCTGTATAGCAATATTCATCAATGACTACTTGCCAGAAAATGATCTGGATCATACTCGAGTCTAGATCAGGAAACGATCGAAAAACCTGATCTAGAACAGTTTCTGTAAATCAGAGTTTTGTGCTTTGACCAAGCGACGAGGGATTTTATTCATTTCTAAAATAACCCTGAATTCGCGCGGTGATTGATTTATTCAATCGGAGTACGCTGTATTGAATGTAAAAGTCTTCGAATCTCGGAGCTTTCAAAAAAGATTTAATCTGTTCGTTTGAACGAGAAGCAATTTTCCAAAATTCACTGGTATCTGAAAGTCCAACTGCTCCAATGGCTTCTAAGTGTTGACGAGCCTTCAAGCGTGAAAATTAATGAGTTATCTGACAAATACAGGTATTGTCAAAAAGGGTTTTACACATTCAACTTTCAATTGATTTCAAGCTCATGATGAAATGTAGACGAGATGATCTAGGACGTTGGTTGTTTTCCAATAAAAATCGGCTCAATGCACCATACCGAACGGTGCAGTGGCTCCGGGAAAAACGTGGCCCATACGGCTGGTGCCAATCAGCGGGTCA
>Ga0233449_1001476_pt1 | contig 21060 bp, 15 predicted proteins | sample SI_124_October20_FD_183012 | JGI IMG/M metagenome (GOLD analysis project Ga0233449, IMG submission 183012) | Seawater microbial communities from Saanich Inlet, British Columbia, Canada - SI_124_October2016_200_MG | ecosystem: Environmental > Aquatic > Marine > Inlet | place: Canada: British... | reverse complement strand
GGAATCACGTTTGCCTGCAAAAAAATATCGAGACTTGAAACCACCAATTCCCCCTGATTTGAAAGGTGGATGGTTTAGCCCTGCCGGAAGGACTCGGCAGTGGGTAATGAGCCATTTGTCGATGATCCCTAACCGGCAAAAATATCGAGTAAGAGATGCTGTGACTCGCAAGAGTTTAGGTTCTGTTGATGAGGCATTCGTACTTTCATTAAACGACTCTGGGGAAGATGAGGATGGTGCAACCCGTCGCTTTGTAATGGCTGGTAGAACTTGGACGATTATTGATGCTGACCCTGAAAAAGAAGAACTGCTAGTGTCGCCTGTTAGTGACCAAGGAATTGCGCCAGTGTGGAGTGGGGAATTGCCACCAACTCCTCCTGAAGTAGCACGTGAAATTGGTAGAATTAGGGCAGTTGTTGCTGAAGAATTGGGTTGGATTGCCCCTGAACCTGCAGATGTTTTGGACCCGGCTGGGTTGTTTGCAGATGAGGCTTTGGAATTGGATGATTTACCCTTGGACAAGGAAGCGCTCGGAATATTATTTGAATCGGTTCAAGAGCATTTGGAAGCATGTGGTGATGTTCCAACCAATCGCCTTCTAACAATTGAAAGCCGCGATGATGCAATCGTATTGAACATTTGTCAAGGTAGTAAAATCAATGAGGCCATAGCACATTTATTGCAAGCCATGGCTAGCACCAAGAGTGGAAAATTAGGGCGAATTATTGTTGAGCCTACTCGTATTGCTCTACAAGCCGGTGGCATCAAGCCAAATGATATCGTTGGTTGGCTAAATGAAACGCCACCGGATGCACTTGAAGCATTACTGGGCATTACGATGCCCAATAGCCGACAGGTTCGTTGGCGCTTCGCCCAAGTAGCAAAAATATTCGGGATTTTGCGAAGTGGGGTTGACCCGCGACGAATCAATATGCATTCACTTGTTCGTAAATATCGTGGCACTGCAGTAATGCGTGAAGTTCTTGGCAAATTATTCTTTGAGAGAATGGATGTTGTTGGTGCTGCTGATGTCTTAAGGGCAATCCAATCAGGATTACTCGGCCTCAAAGTTACTGCTCCAGGTCCTCTTGGTCTCTCTAATAGGGGCAGTAAGGATTTACTCTTGCCCAATTGGTCGAATGAACAAGTTCGGCAAAGGCTCGAAGGGCGATTGATGAATGAAAGGGCAGTATTGGTTTGTTTGGTTTGTAAGAAGGGAAAGAAATTCCGAGTTGCTCGCTTCCCATCTATTGACCCGCGTTGTACATGTGGCGGTAGGCTATTGGCTTGTGCCCCAGAGCGTTTACGCTCAGAATTAGAAAAACGAATTTCCTCTCCTGAAGAATCAGATCAAAACCGTATACAACGAAATGCTGAAGCGATAAAACGCCGGGGGATGGATGCAATACTTTGTTTGATGGCAAGGGGAGTTGGAGGGGCTACGGCAAACCGTCTTCTTCGTCAAGTTCAAGCGGGGGATCGTGATGGTTTGTTAGAAGCGATTCATCATGCTGAAGTTAATTATGCCAGAACGCGCAGGTTCTGGTGAGGCCAACTTTGACAAATCACTCTTTGAAAGCCACAATAGTGCTCTACAGAATATAGCACTCTTTCACTCAAGCGAGCAAAAGGTACCCAGCCGCTGGGTTGAAATGACCTTCGCTTTTGGCTCACCACATGACGCATGTACTTGAGACCGGTCTAGAATTTCTGCCAAGCGAAAATCCCGATAATTTGCCAATGGTAAAAGGCTATAATATTATCAACGGACAAGTGAAATTAGCAAGTGATGGAGCAACTTTCACCAGTTCTAATCCGGGATTACTAACCGATTGCTTGGGAGAATTCCCCCTGTCCACTAAGGATGATGTTCATGCTGCTCTCGATGCGGCTCGTGCTGCTTTCCCTGCATGGTCGGCGACACCTGCACCAACTCGCGGTCAAATAATTGGAAATATGGGTCGCCTATTGATGGAACACAAGGATGCGATTGTCGCTCTTGAAACCCGCGAAATTGGAAAAACTTTGAAGGAAAGTGCTGGTTCAGTACAAGAAGCGATTGATACTTGTTTATTTTTCCAGTCTGAAGGCCGCCGCCTATATGGTCAAACAGTTCACTCAGAATTACCTAATAAAGAATTGTTCACCTACCGCCGAGCCTTAGGTGTTTGCGGAATAATCAATGCATGTAATTTCCCCGCAGCAGTTCCATTTTGGAAGATGATTCCAGCAATAATGTGTGGGAACACCTGTGTTTGGAAATCACCTCAAGATGCACCAATGCTCTCTTTTGCATTAGCAAGAATCATGCATCAAGCCGGCCTTCCTGATGGTGTAATTAACCTCGTTCACGGCAAAGGAAGTGGAGCAGGACAACACCTTGTAGATGCGGTTGATGAAGGAAAGATCAACAAAATCAGTTTCACCGGAAGCACTGCAGTTGGGAAAATGATTGGTGAAGTATGCGGGCGTAACCTCGTAAGTGCAAGCCTTGAATTGGGAGGAAAAAACCCTCTCGTCATCATGCCTTCGGCAAACTTAGAAAATGCTATTGAAGGGGCATATTGGTCTGGATTTGGTACCGCAGGTCAGCGATGTACTAGCCTAGGCAATCTAATTATTCACCAAGACATTTATGATGAGTTCGTTGAGAAATTAATGGCAAAGGTAAAATCTACTCGTATCGGCGATAGTGCACGTGTCGATGGCGTTCTTTATGGGCCCATGCTATCTGAAAAATATGCAGTAGATTTCCTAAAGGGATTGGAAATGTGTGAAGCGGATGGAGCGAACAAGTTATTTGGCAACGGCAGAATTACTTCCGACAATAAACCACAAGGATTTGTTGGTGATGCAGAAGCAGGAGTCTATATGTGGCCGCATGTATATGCAGGCGTCACTGAAGACATGAAGTGTTTCCATGAGGAAGTCTTTGGTCCTGCAATTACCATTGTGAAGGCTAATGACTTTGACCATGCTCTACATTTGGCTAATGCCAGCCCATACGGATTATCAAGTGCAATATACACCAATGACCGCCTTGAAGCGTATCGCTTCAAGTCCGGAATAAAGGCTGGAATGACCGGAATTAACAATTCTACCACCGGTGCAGAAGCACACTTGCCATTCGGTGGAGTGAAGGGCTCTGGAAATGGAACACGAGAATCTGGAATTTGGGTTATCGAAGCATACTCATACTGGCATGCGGTTAACGACGAATTATCTGGAAAGTTACAACTGGCTCAAATGGATGTTGACGAGATTGAAATGGTTGAAGCCGAAGTAGACTACTCATCACTAGCTTGAGAAAGGCATAGGCAAATTATCAAAAGCCTAAGCCTTTAGGACAATTTACTGAGGGATTGTTGTGGTCGAAGCAAGACATCTGCCAATGCAAAGAGGATTTGGAAAAACAGATCGAATTGACAACTGGTGGAAGTCTCCACTGGCTATGGCAATCTATCTCGGAATTGCAATTGCATATGCTACTTGGCGTGGATTCATGGAAGCTGATTTCTGGATTTTTGAAGAGTTTGGAAGGTCTGCTGGAAACCAAACTATGGCTATTGAATCCAATGGCAGCCATGTTCTTTCACCTCTATTCTCGCCACTAATTGTTCCTGGCGAAGACGGCCTTGGTTCTTGGGTTCCTGAGAGTCTTTGGTGGATGAGTCCTGCCATGTTCATTTTGATAGTCCCAGCAGGATTCCGTGGCACTTGTTATTATTACCGCAAGGCATACTACCGCTCATTTATGGCCAGCCCTGCTGCATGTGCGGTAAGCACACCATTCGGAGATTACAATGGAGAGAGTAAAATATTCCTCTTCCAAAATCTTCACCGCTTTTTCATGTATCTTGCAGTCGCTTATCTTTTCGTTCTATCCTATGATGTATTACTGTCGGCACAATTCCATGCTGCTGATGGATCAAATTCATTTGGAGTGTCCATCGGAACTTTGGTTCTACTTCTCAACGTAATAATGCTTGGAGGATATACACTCGGTTGTCATTCCTTCCGCCATGCAATCGGTGGAATTAGAAACCGTTTCCGCAATGGTGGCGGAGCGGTTGCTGAAGCATGCTGGAAGGGTTGTACTGGACTGAACAAGAACCACAACAAGTGGGCTATTTTATCTCTATTCTGGGTTATGTTTTCAGATTTTTATGTTTATGCCTGCACTGAAGGCTGGTGGACTGATATCGTTCTTTTCGGAGGTCTTTGAATGAGTGATTACGAGACATACGAGTACGATGTAGTGGTAATTGGTGCTGGAGGCGCTGGACTTAGAGCAGCGATTGAATCTGCTCGTAGTGGTGCTAAAACCGCAATCATTTGCAAGTCCCTGTTGGGTAAGGCACACACTGTTATGGCCGAGGGTGGCGCTGCTGCTGCTCTGGGCAATGCTGATGACCGAGATGGTTGGAAAGTACACTTCAAGGATACCATGAAGGGTGGAAAGTACCTCAACAATTGGCGTATGGCACAAATCCATGCTCAAGAATCTGCTGACAGAATCCGAGAACTTGAACAATGGGGCGCTGTCTTTGATAGAACTCCAGATGGATTGATCAATCAAAGAAATTTCGGTGGCCATACCTATCCTCGTCTGGCACACGTTGCGGATTCCACTGGCTTAGAAATAATTAGAACTTTACAAGAAAAAGGAATCCATTCCGGCATTGATATCTTCATGGAATATACCGTAAGCCATCTATTACAAGATGATGATGGGACTTGTACTGGCAATGTTTCCTATAATCGAGTCGATGGTTCAATGCATGCTTTTTCAGCAAAATCAACTATTTTGGCTACTGGCGGAATTACTCGATGCTGGGCCGTTTGTTCAGGTTCTTGGGAATATACTGGTGATGGACATGCATTGGCCCTAAATGCCGGGGCCGAATTAATCGATATGGAATTCGTACAATTCCACCCAACCGGTATGGTATGGCCTCCAAGTGTTAGAGGGATTCTAGTTACAGAGGGTGTTCGAGGCGAAGGAGGAGTTCTACGAAATTCAGAAGGTAAGAGGTTCATGTTCGACAATGTTCCTGACATGTTCAAAGGTGACCACGCTGAAACAGAAGAAGAAGCTAATGAATGGGTTCGACAAGTAGTCGCTGGAGAAAAGGCCACCGTTAGGCGACCTCCAGAATTACTAACTCGTGACGTCGTTGCTAAAGCGATTAACAAAGAGGTTGCTGAAGGGCGCGGTTCTGCTCACGGCGGTGCATATCTAGATATTGCAAATCAACGCAGTGCTGAAGAAATCATCGCAAAACTACCGAGTATGCATCATCAATTTAGAGAACTTGCTGGAGTTGATATTACCAAGGAGCCAATGGAAGTTGGCCCTACCGCACATTATGTCATGGGTGGAGTTAGAGTCGATGCTGAATCTCAAGAATCAACGATTGATGGGTTATTCGCTGCTGGTGAAGTTGCAAGTGGTTTGCATGGCGCAAACCGTCTAGGAGGAAATTCCCTTTCCGACCTTATCGTATTTGGAAAGAGAGCCGGAGAGCATGCTGCAAAGCGTTCAAACGACATGAAACAACCAGAAATTGATACAGTTCAAGTTGAGAGTGCTATCGAAGCAAATCTAAAACCGCTGAAGAGAGAAAACGGTGAAAACCCTGGCCGTGTTTATGACGACCTACGTGATATGATGCAAGCTAAGGTTGGTATCATTAGAACCGAATCCGATTTGCAATCAGCGATAACCGATTTGGTGGAATATAGAAAGAGAATTCAAAATATCAGTTCAGGCAGTTCGATGACATATAATTCAGGTTGGCATCAAGCATTGGATTTGCAAAACATGGTAGATATTTCATCAGCCTGTACTCTTGCCGCACTAACTCGTACCGAAAGTAGAGGTGGTCATACTCGTGATGATTTCCCAGATCCAGATGCTGGTATGTGGAGTCATACAACAAATGTAGTTTGGAAAGAAGGGACTGAAATCAAAATCCGTCAGGAAGAATTATCCCAACCACCTGACGAATTAGAAGAATTACTTGACCGTTCGAAGAAAGAGGCCTGAATATGACCGACATTAAGATGAAAATTTTCAGAGGAGAAGAAGGTGATGGTGAATTAGTTGAATACGAGATTGAGTTAGATGAGGGTATGGTCCTTCTTGACTGTATTCACCGTATTCAACACGAACAAGAACCTGACCTTTCGTGCCGTTGGAATTGTAAAGCTGGTAAGTGTGGTTCTTGTAGTGCTGAAATCAACGGGAAACCGAGTTTGATGTGTATGACTAGAATGAGTGATGTCATAGAAGAAACACCAGAAGGTGAAGTCATTACTGTGCGCCCATTTCAGACTTTCCCCCATGTAAAGGATCTTGTCAGCGATGTTTCTTGGAATTATGAGATGGCTAAGGCGGTAGCCCCTATCAAGGGGCCAGAGGAAGGTGATTGGAAATTCAGTCAGTTCGAAGCAAAACGCGCTCAAGAATTTAGAATGTGTATTGAATGTTTTATCTGCCAAGACACCTGTCATGTACTCAGAGAATACAAAAAATTCGATGTCTTTGGAGGACCGAGAACAATGGTTCGTCTGGCTAACTTTGAAATGCATCCAATGGACCAAGAAGATCGTATTCCAGAGATTAAAGACGAATTTGGTATCGCTTACTGTAACATAACAAAATGTTGTACTGATGTTTGTCCAGCGGGAATTAACATTACCGACAATGCCATCATTCCGCTTAAGGAAAGAGTTGTCGACCGTTATTATGACCCAATTAAAAAGATTTGGCGATTGATAACTAGGAAAAAAGTTCGCAACTAAATAATTCCCTATTACAAGTTTGAGGTATTTCCTTCTAGTATATACAAATCACATTCAATGACTAGTTTTTCTCCTGCATTATTTGGAAATACATCTACTGGATTCTTGGTATCAATATGATGCCACCCCTTTTTCAGGTACCAGTTTAACAATCGTATGCCATGAGGGTGCGAATGGCCATCTTTAGCAATCAAAACTTCAAGACAAATTTTCTCCATGCCGAGTGATTTTGCTCGTTTAACAACTTCCTTGACAATCACATCACCTCTCCCCTGGCCTTGCTTTGTCTGGCAAACAGTAATCAAACCAGCCATACAGTTGCCATTATCTTTAGGATATACTCTTGCTAGCGCACTATTATCTGCTAAAAAAACCAACTCGTTGTCCTTGAGGTAAGTTATTATTTGATCTTCATTAATACGAAAGAACCCTTCTTCCCACAAATGCCCTTCTGATGAATAATAGGCGCCATTTATCATTGCAGTTATTTCCACATAACTCATGGTGATGGCTTCACCATGTTCCATGATTCTTTGTAGGGGCTGGCCTTTTTCTATATTTGCTATTGACGAGGGTAATCCTACTTAGCATTGGTTAGACAGTCAAATTATGAAAAAGATGAAAATAACTTCTGATTACTCTCAAGAGTAGATGATTTAGGTGTTTGTTCTATATGATATATTGAATATTGAATAATAGCATTTTGCCGGACATTTACAATTAGCCAAAGTGGGCAAAATTGGAGAAATGTAGGTATGCTAAGCACCTCAAAAAAAATGTTATTATTTAGAAAAATAATCAATAAACCTGTTTAGATTATGCGAACGGCGTATTGCGGGCCTATTCAAAACGTGCTCCCGAAACGCCGCATATAGGCCCATATGTGGCGCAGTATTGCGTTCTGTCGGCGAAAACATTATAACCCCGGTGGGGTGACGGAAAAAATGGAGGAATACCAAATGGGTGAAAAGAAATACTTTGTCCTGATGGAAGGTGGAAGTGACACCAGTCAGGTCTTTGCAAGCAAACAACCACGCGGAGCAGCCCTAAAGGCAGCAACCCGCGGACATACCGACATACGTCTACGAGAACGTGGCACAAACCGTGTACACGTCTTTAGTGGCGAGATCAATATGGTAGACAAGCCAGCCAATGGGCCAGCTTGGTTACCAGACAAGATCAAGAAAGCGAATGTCAAAAAAGTTGGAATCGAAAGATTGTGAAACTTTTTGTTTGCTATCTGCAACACCAGGCATAGCCTGACCCTTCGGGGATTTATCCGCCTGTGGCCTGCGGGCCTCAGGCGGTTTTTTTTTATTTTAGGCTAAGATGAAAAGACTACCTGAGAGAAACCTCTTGATGAGGGGACGAAGGAAGATTCTGATTAGAACTCAGCACCAGCAAGAGTCTTGGTGTCATGAACGCCAGCGACTTGGCGAATCTTTTCAACCACTGTTTTTGCAATAGCACCCATATTATCAGCTTCAATTTTTGCCAATATATCATAATCTCCAAAGAGAAGAGTAGCATCAGTGACATTAGGCATTTCTTTGATTTGCGAATATGCTTCAAATTCCATTCCAGGTTGAACATTGATGAGTACGTAGCCAATTGCCATGTGAACCAACCTTTGCATCACGGCTTGGCTTTTGAGGCTTGGGTTCGGATGAGGTGCAAGTATTGGGGCATTGCAAAGGCAAAATCACATATTTCCTAAAAATAATGGTTTACAATAAATCATCAATAATTTCGTCAAGGTCATTTTGGGGCGAGTTTTGAGCCAGATATTGTGCCTGAAATTGGGCTTCTGATTCTTCACTTACTTCACTTTCGCGACTTTCATCCACCTCAATCGATTCGTCCTGAGAAAATATCTGTGATATTTCTTCTTCAACTACTTTGGAAGCAATTGGGGGGGCGGCTAGTTGTGCCGTTTGAGAATCAGGAATCGAGTCTTGTATGGGCGGAGGTGCAAGGGTTGCATCAATTTCTCCGCTATCGGTTTCAATTTGCTCATCGCTTGAAGAGTATTCTTCATCAGCGGAAGCCTCATCTTCAAGTTCTATCCATGCCTTAGTTTGACTTTCATCTGCATGTTCAATATTGATTGCAGTTTGTCTTTTATTATACCATAATCCAACTGCGAATAGAATGGAAAAGAGAAGTCCAAATGAGAGTATTGCAAACCATTTTCCTGTATCACCATCACCTTTTGTATCAGTGGGGATACTTCCCTCTTCTTCTTCAGTAAAAAGTAATTGTACTGGGTTATTCATTGTTGAATTGGCCAAATTGCCACTTTCGTCGCGGCATGATGCACTTATTGAAATAGATTCATTTTGATTATAGTCTTTTGTTTGATGAATAATATTGATTTCTCCACTAATGTCAGGTTGACCATTTGCTTGGCTATGCTGAATTCCATTTGAATCTGTGAAAAATATCTCACATCGGACTCCTGCGAGTCCATCTGCATCCGAGACAATAATGCTCACATCCAATGGCTCTCCTAGCAAAATATCTCGTTGAGAAAAGATTTCTATTTCAGGAGGGGAATGAGCAATTGATATTGGCACATTCTGACTGATGGAAAGGCCGTCAAGGTCTGTAATTCTTATTCGGATTAATGCTTGGCCACCGGTATAACTATTTCCAACAAGAAGTCTGAATTTCATTATTTGACTCGCTGAATCAACTATTGAAGAATTCCCCTCACAACCAATTGGTGGGTTCTCATCCCAAGGTGGAGATTGTAAATCAAGTAATGGCGATTCTGATGCCCAACCAGTTTGTTCAATATCAATACGATATTGGTCTACATCTCTTGTTGACTGAAGATAAATATATAGCGCAGCAGGCTCATTTTTTGTTAGTTCTTCAATAGTTCCGTTTGAATTGCATATTTTTATTTCTAGAATACTTGGTAAAGTAAGAATAACTGGAATAATTTCAGTCACTCTATTTGTTGCACCATGAGCGCCGGAAATAGAAAATTCCACCTGTAGGTTTCCAATTTCCAAGCCCGCTTCTGCAGCGGGCAGTTCAATAAATACTCCATCAGTATTTGCTGGGATGCTGATTGGTAGAGTGCTTGTAAGCATACCTGGCCAAGAAACCAAAAGGTCTCCAGTGATAGCCGAATTAGGGTCGTCTCCGTCCATTACTGATAACCATACATATTCATTTGAACCAGAACTGAATTCGATTGTATTATTTTCACTATTACGCATACTAATCGTAGGCACTGGTGCTAGATCAGCAACAATAATGCTCCTTCCATTCCGTAATTCTCCATTGGACCACAATTCGAGTTGTGCAGATTGTAAATCGCCGCCAATTGGTAATATCCAAGTTGACCTATAACAATAAACGCCATTTTCAAATTGACTCTCGTTGCTCACTGAGCCGACAACTCCCTTGCTTGCAGCGAATTGTGGCCATTCACTTATTGGGTCATGATCAGCATCAATCGTACAAGCACGAATTAACACTTGGCGTCCACGTAGTAGTCCATTTTGTGGAATATATGGCAGGTCACTTGTGCCATCCCATTGCGGGTCATCAACAGTTTCAATGTGCAGTCCATACCAGCGTGGAACCGCATTAACAAATTCAGAAGCATTTTCAAATAATACCATCAGTGAAGAAAAATTAGCATTATCAATAGCAATAACTGCGAGGTCTATCATGCCTAAACTAATATTTACTGGTGCATCAAATACTGTCCACCATTGCATTGCTGTATTATGACTGGTCTGACTCCAAGTCCATTCCGATTGATTCAGGCTTGAATTACTCAACCGCCAGCCAATCCACATTTCGCCGACTGAATCATCATCAGTCGATGTGGCAAAGCAAGCAAAAGTATCTCCTCTTTCAATTTGTGAAGAAGCACACCATCCATCGGTAACGAGAGGAATTTGGTTGATTAGAATATTTAGTGAAATTGCATTATTGTCTTTAATTCGCTCGGGAAATCCTCCCTCTGAACTATTTTTCCAGCGTATGTCATATTCAACATAGCCATTTCGAGTAGGAGTTATTGGCAGGTCAATCATTATTCTACTTCCCAATTGGTCACCAGGGGGTAAAGTGAGGTTTATACTTCCAACTAATATGTTTCCTTGTTTGTCACGAATTTCTATTGTGCCATTTGCAGGGCCAGGTGCAAGGTTTTCCACAATAGTTGATATTGAGCCAAGATGGCCTTCAGTCAAAGTACCATTTGCAGATGCAGATTCTATTGAAACATCATGTAATAAATCAGAGTATGCTGCCATTTTCGGGTCACCAACTACAACTCCCATCCAAGAAATCATTGTATTTGCTGCATAATAGGATTCGGCCATAGTATATCCTTCCGCATAGGATGGCAGTAGGATTGAAGGATATGATACTGCAGTTAAGTATGGCTCGTAAACATAACCTTTGGTCGCTGAAGCCCCATCTTCGAGAATATCTGCTACCAGTGATTGACCATAGGTTGTGCCGGTGTTGAAAGATCTTCCTCCTGTTGAAACTGCTGTTTCGACAATGCTACCATTTATCCATTCCATATGAGGCCGTATCGCACGTAGCGTCACCGTGTCGAAAAATATTGAACCATTGTGCGTCATTTGAATAAAATCAGCGAATAAACGAACGGTAAATGAAGTGGCATTCTGATGAGGTCGGAAGCGAAAGTAATCCTGCTCCCAAGTTCCTGTAAGATGTCTACCGGTGCTAACATTTGTTGATAACAAAGTTCCATTATCAGAATATGCATCAACCTGCATCCCCCAATTAGCATTAATCCATCCATCTCGTTGAGCATAAGCCCAGACATTCCAAACGTGTCCTCTCAATTCTTCTTCGATCTGGAAAACCTGTTCCACCGATGCTTGGGCGCTACCGATGCCACTGAATTGCGGGCACTGCCAGATGATTTCATTCTTGGAGTCTGCAATATCTGAATCAGAAAGAGTGCTGTTCCAAATTTTTAATTCATCAATCATCCCAGAAAAATATGTGTCACCAGCGCGATTCACCCCAATTTTGTATAGTTCGATATTATCGATTGTATCATTTGATAGATTTTCAGTTCTCACTAATTCACCATTTTTGTATAAACTCAGAATGTTGCTCTCACTATATGTAACGGCAAGATGAGTCCATTCACCGGCATCTACAGTTCCAAAAGAGTAGGTAGAGTTGTGCCAAACTTGCCAATTTCCATTCGCATCTGTCTCAATTTGGAAAGAACTTCCGTCTCCAGCCATATTGTTCACTGCAAAGATGCTCGAGTGTAGATCTTGAGTTGCATTGTCTGTGTATACCCACAAGGAAACCGAGAAATCACCATTCCAATCATCAACTTCGACTTTGGCATATTCATCAACACCATTGAAATTGTATGCCCCAATATCGATTCCGTTACTCCAATTTGTTCCAGCCCCTCCCCCATAGATTGTCAGATTATTACCATTTTTCTCATCTGTGATAGTTGTGCCATTTCCATCATCAAAGGACCAGTAATTTACCAATTCCTGTTCTTCAACAGAAATTGGCAAAGCTAGAGTTAGAAATGAAGATGGAATAATTTGCTTAGTAATGTTTGGGCCTGCCCAACTTAGGCCAACTCCAGCCCACCCGCCTTGCTCAAACATCTCCACATTTATTTGGTACAATCCTGAAGTGAGAATTGTCGAGTTCGAAACTTCTTGGTAGGGATGAATTCCTTGATTATCGATGAAACGTGTACCATTTAGGTCAAAAATCCCACCATCATCTGCTCCAAGATAGAATGTCCAATTTCCATCTTCAGGGATTTCAAGTATAGCAGTATAACGCGCTGAAAAGTAATCGGAAAAACGGCTACTATCTAATCCGGACCAAACATTCGTGGTTGTAGGGTGATCGATGGTTGATTCCACCCGAGAATAATCAGCATTTCTACCTGTGAGGTCTGGCATTTGAGAAGTGTTAAAAGATATTCCGTTATTATCAAAATATTCAGCAAAAACACCGTTTGTCGTTGTTGCCAATCCACTTGTACAGGCACTCTGAGATTGTGACAACACCCCCTCAATTGCAGCATTACCATTACGCTTGACAGCAGTTTGACGTGCCCAAGAAAAGTCCTCATCATTGGTAAGTGTGGGATCTGAACTGTTCCAATATCTAGAGCCAGTCTCCCAAGACGAATCGGAGGTGTCAAATCCAGAATTAGGTAGTAAATTTTCATTCCATGCACCATCATTTGATCCCCATGATGCATAACCAATTACATTACTTTGGTTTGTTAAGAAGGTGGAATTTTGGTTGAATGTTACTGGCAAGCCAAGACTTCCATTTAGACTGGTATTTGCTGCATATAAATCATCATTCCAATATTTGTATCCCGAACCATTTCGATTTGTGGCGAGGTCAAGTACAAATTGTCCACGTTGGCCCAAAGATGAATTCGCTTTGTCAATTAGTCCAAGAGCAGTATCAACAGAATATCCCGTTAATCTAGTTACAAGTGAAAAGCCATATTTACTTCGTGAAAATGATTCCATTTCCTTGCCAGCAAGGGGTCCATATGCATGTGTAGTCCACCAATTATCACCAACATCAATATCATAAACACCTCCAATTAAACCTATTTCGCTATCAAATGATGCCTTACCGTCACCACTTATTCGTAGCGGCACGCCTTTGCTGGTGACTAGATAATTTAAATCATTTGAGCGATTTTCACTTCCTATCCACACTGCAAATGGGTCGGCAAAATAAGTATTGAATTGAGCACGAGAAATTGTTTCCCCAGTGGGTGTATCATCCATGTCAAATAAAAATACATGTTCTAAGGAAATGTTTCTTGCACTAACAAATGCCCAGCCGATTGTTCTACTTTCAGCACTTTTGTTATTGATAAGCACTCCAACATCGCTATAATCAAGATAATTAGTTTGATTGAATCCATCTGGAAAAGCAATATCTTGGAATACATTGGGGGGGTCTTTAGGTGATGAAAATGTCTCTGTTTCTTTGTTTTCGGCGATGAGTTCACCCATAGGTAACAAAATGCTACTTATTAGTAAAATAACGAGGGTGAGAGAGAGGTTAAAGCGCCCATCAATGCCCTCTCGCATACGACTAAGCCTGCACTCATTAGTCAATAGTCTGCCGCAAAAATGTTACTAATGATTTTTTGGAAAAAAGTAGCAAAACTTGAATGATAAAGCGGTGATAATATAGCCGACGGCCCCACCTGCGGTAACTAATGGATGTTCTATACTTGTCTCGCGAATGCCGTCATGGCCGTTTGCTAGTAGTGGGTGGCGACCTGCAAAAGATGTCAGCCGACGCAATTATCGCTCCAGCAAACAATCGATTATCTGGTCGCGAAGGGCTTGATGCTGAAATTCACAAGGTAGCGGGAGAAGAATTAACAAAAAAGTGCAGGGAAATCTCAGTTGAAAAGAGAAAATCAAACCACCCTCCATGTTTGCCAACGACAAATGTTGTAACCGAACCCTATGGCTTATCTGGCCAATTCAAGCATCTAATTCACGCAGTAGCGCCCGATTGCCGTCGACCAAATCAAGATGAAGCAAGAAGGGATATGATAAAGGATGTATACAAAAATCTATTCATTACATTAAAGGAATTAAAAGATGTGAAGAAAGTAGTTGCTGCACCTCTGTCTATGGGTATTTTTTGCTACCCTCACCGCGAAGGTTCTAAAATGACTTTGAATATTTTGCTCGATTGGCTTGATGGCGAAGAAGATCCGGGTATTGAAGAATATATCCTCGTTGTAAAAGAAAAGAACTTGATAAAGAATATGCGTACTGTTTATCGAGAAACTGAAGACCAACTTCCTGGTATTGATACAACTAACTCTTGAGGCGGTTAAATGGTTGCCCTCAACTCCCTTATTTCGGGTTTTATTGCTGAGGGAGATTTCACACAGGTTATTTGTTTATCCAACAATAGCATAAAGGCAAAGAAATTAGCGGAAATTATTCCAAACAAATTGCCAATTACTGTGCTAACAAGTCATATACGAGTTGCAGAACATTGTCATGAAGCCGGAATAAAGTCAACTTTACTTGAGGATAATCTTGTTGCTCATGACCTTGGAGTATTGTCCTCTGTCCATGATTTTGTGGTACAAGCCATGGGTGAAGGTGGGTTGAGTAAGGATGACCGCCTTCTTGTTGTTTTACTTGAGCCAGTTGAAGGAGTAATTATCATTGAACCAGGCCAATTAGTCTTGAATCGGCTTGCAGCAGTAGCAAATGAACATGGCGTGGAGTTGGAAGTCCTCACAAAAATTACAGAATTGGCTCGGCGTCTCGGTTCGAGAGGTCGCGAGAACCGACCAGTAGGTGCATTATTTGCAATCGGTTCAATACAGCGCCTTAGAGGCAATACTACTGCAATTGTTCTCAATCCTTTCAAGGGCCATTCAGAAGCGAAGCGCACAGTATTAAACTCGGATAATTTGGAATCACTTGCTGAATTTGCATGGTTAGATGGAGCCATACTTTTCAACAATAAAGGAATTGCAAGTGATGCAGGAAGATATGTACAAGTTGGAGATAATATTCATGCAAAATCAGGCGAAGGCGGAAGACATCTGGCAGCGAGGGCCATCAGTCAGCAAGCCGACGCAATTGCTATTTGTGTATCCAGCAACGGTACTATTAGCCTATACTCTAAAGGAAAATTGCGTTATTCAATTAACCTCAATTGAAGTGATGCACAATTAATGATTGGTTATTACGACCAAATCTTGATTGTAACTTATTCAACCTGATTTGTTGGAGTTGCGCCATAAGCGTTGCTACAAACCTTCAACACTTGGAAGGAAGATTTTTCCTCTCACAAAGCCATATTGGCAGGTCCAGTGCAAATTCAAAGAGTGTTTGTTGGGACTGGGCCGTAGGCGTTGTCGTGGGGTTCACCATCAGTGACGGCCCAAACAAGAAGAAGAATACCTCCTATTAATGGAATAAAAGCAATGAGGAACATCCAACCACTCTTTCCAACATCGTGCAGTCTTCGTATGGTGACAGCAAAAAAGGGAATAAAGTAAGCGAGGTAAACGACCAGCGTCAACATTCCCATAACACTAACAAGAGCATCGGCAATCAAACCGGAGACGAAAGTCAATACCATCATTCCAATAACGGCAATGATAAAACTCAGGTAGAAGAACCAATACTCCGATCTGCTTGCTCTACCGCTGAATCCAACATACTGTTGGAAACATGATTTCGTTGCGTCCATGAGTGACATCATACTACTCGGCCTACTTCCTTGCACTGTCCCCATGACAGCGGCTTGTGGTGCTGCTTGCATTAGATACTGAGTTTTCTTTTTGGTATTTAGTGTTGATGGCGACACTTGTAATGAAACAATAGTTTTGAAGAAAATATCCATTTGCCATTTCAATAATTGTTTACAGACTATATTGTCTGTCAATTGCTTCTTCCATAGTTATTCGTCCGACGGCTACTGCTTTTGCTAGATCGCTCGAAATAGTCAATTTGCCTTCACTCATTCTTCTACTTCGTCGCTGCAATTCACGCAATTCGCCGTCAGCAGGTGAGACGCTTTGTCGCTCAACGACTCTTTTTCCTTGCATCATGGCGATTTTTGTTGCTGCTGCATGGTGATGGTGGCGTGAAATTCCATGAGAAGTTCTCCTTTCATCAACGAATTCTATGTGCATTTTTCTCGCTATGCATACATTAGCAATACGATTTCTCAATGTGATTGAACCATCGCCAATTTTCACTTCAATACGGTCATGTTCAATTGCGGTTGCGATGGCTCTGATGTGATTGGCTACATCATCTACTCTCTCTAACTGTGCCACTCCAATTAGCACGCCATCAGCGAGCCAAGCAAGCCCCGGTCGGGGCCCAGGGTCAACTCCAAATGTGAGAACTATTATTGGACCAAGGCGACGATTTACATGCAAAGCACGCTCTATTGCTAACTCAATTTCACCTTCAATTGCCCAAACACCTCTCCCATCACTGAATGATTCAACTTCGGCAACAGTGCCAAGCCATACGGAATCTTCGTATGGTAAAGGGTCATCTGGATGTAATTGAATGCAGGGCAATTTGCGATTGTGAATTTCACGTAACAAACGCCATGCAAGGCGAAAGTCAGCCGTCCTTACAACCAGTGGCTCCACATTATACCCTACAACTGGCAGACCTTCAATATGTGCATTAACAACAATGCAGATTTGCTTTTTCAACTATTTTTCAAACAATTACAATTAACTTGAAAATAAATTTTTTCTAAAAGAGAGTATTGAGGGCTAGAAAAGGTTATAATTTATTCGTATAATCACCGATTTAACTAAGAACGATTGCCCAATATTAATGATACAATGGTAAGCTCTTATGAGCGTGAACTGCGGGCTGTGCTCGCTGGAACTCCTGATGGTGTACGAGCAGTAACTCGTTCTTGTTCACAACTTGAAAAAGCCAAGGCTATGCAAGTTGTACAACGCCCTTTCTTGGTGGTGCGAGCAGCCGGTTCTGGAATAGAAGGAAGTGGTGATATAGTAGCGCTGCGTGGAGATTTATGCTTTCCCATAGAAGTCAAAACGACTAAAAATAAGAAACTATATCTTTCAGGTAGGACGAGTGACCAACTAAAGGCATTAGAGAAAGAGGGTGAAAGGTGTGGACTTTTACCCTTGTACGCTCAACGATTGAAAGGGGTTCGCGGCGATTCGTGGAGAATATTTAAAGTGGATATTGAGAATTTAACTGGACGATTAGCGCTATTAAGTCGACGGATTCCTTCTCTGCCCTTGACATCTGGGGGCAGGCCAATGTTGGACTGGGAGCAAGGGATGCCATTACATAGATTCCTCGCACTAACTTGCCGACCTTCGGATGAGGCGCCTTTGGAGCCATTGTTAGATATAGGTCAAAGAAGCGCTGGTAAAAAATCCGCAAATAACTCATCCGGCCCTCATTGCAATGAAGCAAAGTCAGATACTGATAGTAAGAATTCAAATCCCACTGGGAATGAATTGTTTGAGAAGGCATTAGCAAGGGCAGATGCGCTAGAAAAGAAAGCAGTTGCAGAAGAACTTCAATTTGCAGCAAAGATTTCTCAAACTCCAACCACACCCACCATTCCCTCTGATGAGTCCTCTCCCTCTCCCTCCCCCTCCCCTGCTCCTGCACAAGACGGGAATGACCCCTTTTTCAAGTCGGAAAAGGCCCAGCCAAAGGGGAAAAATTGGTTGAATCTATTTCAGCAATAACCCCCCCCTCCCTCGTCCTAATCAGTGTCTTGCTCTCGCTAGAATCAAATAAATTTCAATAATCATAATGATTATTTGCTTCGCTCAACTGCAAGCAAACATGCGAAAAATCCCCTTGTTTATTTGTTTGATGCTGCTGACTGTCTCTCTTTCTGGTTGTTTTGGTGGAGAGGATATTGAAACTGTTGAAGGAGATGATATTATTTTAGAAGATACAGACGACTGGCCAACATATTATGTATTGACCTCCGGAGACCTTCCTACTTGCCCTGGCCAAAGTAATGAAAATCTTGGAAGATTATACTATGTAGAGGCCGATTCCAATTTCCAAGCATGCCTGTCCACAGGATGGCAAGTGGTGCAGATTGGTGGTTCAAATGGAAACATTCTGATGAACCAACCTCCAATTATTGAGGCAAATGTTTGGATAGCCGATGATGATCTTATGATGGAGGATGGAGATGGAACCTATTCAGTACTAATGGGTTTACATTGGAATGCAACCGACACAGATGGTACAATTGCCCAAATTGGAATAGATTATGATGGTGATTTAGTGATAGATATCCCCTTGTCGGATAATTCGGGAGCATACTCAGTTGCGGATTATTTTGTTGATGGAGAAGTCTATTCTGGCCTTTTTGCAATTCCATTTGAATCTGGATTGACTTTCCATAGAGGGCAGACCCTAACAACTTGCAAATGGTCCATGACCCGTACGATTACTGTGGTGGCTGTTGATGATGATGGTGCGACTTCGTTGGATTATATTACGCGCAACGCAATTTCCCCGCGCACAGATAGCATGGGGTTTCTATATTATGACGCCTATCGAGCGCAGGAACTTAACTCCGACATACCCGGATTCATTTCCCAATCTGATTATGATTGGATAACAGGGGTCAGTCCGAGCACTTGTCCCGCCCCACCTGTATTTTCACTGACATTTGATTCAGGAGCAGTCACCAATGGTGATTCCGATACTTTGGGAGTTCTTACATTGGTCTCTGGTGCACCAACCAACCTAGATGGCCAAGATGGATGTTCACCAATGATCGTTGGATTAGTTCTTGATACCAGTAGTTATGGTCAACCATGCTCAAGTTTTTCCATCCAATTCTCCGGCACAGATCCGGCTAATCCAGTTGCAGGTGACACGTACACCATTTCAGAAGCTGGCGTTGACGCCTGCAATCCAACCAATCTATGCGCTGGAATTTTTGTTGATTTTTATCACGATGATGGTAGTGGTGATTCAGTATCACAACGACTCCATGCACCTTAAATCAAACTCTAGATCCTATTTTCTGTGAGATTTATTCTGGATAAACTAGAGGGTAGCGATGTATATGGCCCATAGCAAGCCCATGTGAGTGGGCAGAATGAATCAAAGGGTGTTATGGTGAAACCCTCGAGAACATATGCTATTCATTTATCCACTTGAAAATCTCACTTCATTTTGATGGACAGAGTTAAGTACTGTTGAAGCAGGTGGGTAATCATGAAAGAAGTCAAGTGCCCAAAGTGTGATTCAGTGTTCGAGATTGATGCGTCTGGTTATGCAGACATCGTCAAGCAGATCCGAGGAGACGAATTTGAGAAAGAATTGAAGAACAGACTCAAGCAAGTAGAGTCTAATCATGACATAAAGGTTGAACTCGCTCGACAGAGTATTGCATCCGAAAAAGACAAAGAGATTTTGAACCTACAAAACCAAATTGTAAATCATACAAGAGAAATTGAAATTGCGAAAAACGAGGCATTGGCTTCAATTAAAGACGACCTCTTTGCCAAGGAGAAGCAAGTAGAACGCCTGAAAAATGAGAAACAGGCAGCTGAGACAGAAACCAAACTAGCAGTCACCCAGGCCACTGGTGAATTCGAAAAGGAGATTCTAGACCTAAAAGGCAAATTAGACCTGGCTGAGACTCAAAAAGCACTTGAGATTAAGCAGATGGAACAGACGAACCTTGTCGAAATGAAAGCAAAGGACGACATTATTCGATTCAAGGAAGAGGAAATCGACCGTGTGAAGGACATGAAACTGAAAATGTCGGTCAAAGACATTGGTGAAAATCTGGAGCATTGGTGCGAGAATCAATTCAATCTTGTGAGGGCTACCGCTTTCCCTAACGCATACTTCGAAAAGGACAACAAGAGCGTCAAGGATGAAGAAGAGGGTAAGGGGACGAAGGGAGATTACATCTTCAGGGACTCGGACCCAAACGGCGTCGAGTACATTTCAATTATGTTTGAAATGAAGGACAAGATGGAAGGGACGAAAGGTCAAACCAATGAATCACATCTCGATAAGTTGGACAAAGATCGGAAAAAGAAAAAGTGCGAATACGCCGTTCTTGTATCGATGCTTGAGCCTGAGAACGAGCTGTTCAACTCAGGTCCCGTGGACATGTCGCACAAATACGAGAAAATGTACGTCGTTCGCCCTCAAGAGTTCATGTTCATTTTGTCGATCATTCGTAACGAGGCTCGAAAATCCCTTGAAATGAGGAGTGAGTTAGCCATCCAAAGAAGCAAAAACGTTGATGTTGAGAATTTCGAAAATGACCTCCTCACCTTCCAAGCTGCGTTTGGAAAGAACTACGAAACGGCCAAGAAGTACTACGAAACAGCAATCACAGATATTGATGCGACCATAAAAAAATTGGAAAAAATCAAGAGGAGTTTGACCACCTCGGGAGAACAACTTCGCCATGCGAATAATAAGACCCAAGGTCTTACTATCAAGAAATTGACGAGAGGCAATCCAACGATGAAGAAGAAGTTCGATGACATCAAATCAGAGGAAGAATGAGTGTTGAAAGGCAGACTCAAAGACGAATGTGTACGAGGGGCCTCCTTGTAGTCCTATGCGTCTTCATGGGTAGCGAACAAACAGACCCACCGAAAGCCCTTGCAAACACTAATTTTGTACACATGGGTTTGAGCATAGACCCTTGTAAATAGATGATAAACAATTA
>Ga0233449_1001472_pt1 | contig 21076 bp, 29 predicted proteins | sample SI_124_October20_FD_183012 | JGI IMG/M metagenome (GOLD analysis project Ga0233449, IMG submission 183012) | Seawater microbial communities from Saanich Inlet, British Columbia, Canada - SI_124_October2016_200_MG | ecosystem: Environmental > Aquatic > Marine > Inlet | place: Canada: British... | reverse complement strand
TTCCCTTGCGAGAACGTGCTTTATGGTTTAACAATTTCCAGGCACGCGCCCTACCAGGCTAGGCGACCTCGGCACAAGTCTTGCGACAAAAGTACTTTGTAAAATCTGATTATATATTGTGTTATTTGTGAAATAGAAAAATTATTTCCAAATCGTGACAGTAGTTGATCTTTCAACGGCATTTCCTTCTTTATCTGCACCATTCACAGAAATTTTGTAGAGACCCTCTAAAACAGGATTTCCATCATTTTTAATTTGGTCCCATGAAAAAATAATCTCATCTCCAGGGGCTAGTTCAGATATCACTTGAGCAGAAATTGGAGAGTACATCAAAGTTCCAGAGAGTCCAGTAATTTTAAGACCATATGATGCATCAGAAAAAACCAAGGGTACTGTTCCAGAATTAACAACTTGAAGTGTTATCTCCTCACCTTGTTTAAAATCAAATTTTTCAGTTACAATAGATACAGAATTCCCTTCAACAAAAATCAGTTGACTGGTACTTTTTACATCAATTAGATATATTCCAAGGGCAAGGGCTGAAACTAAACCAACTGCAGTAAAGATTACGAGACTTTTTGATAACAATTTCTAAGATTAATTTCCAGGGGTTTGATCCTTTGGAGGAGTTGGTTTTGTTCTCCATTTTTTAGGATACGTGTTTGGAGCCATGATGATTCGTTTTGTTTCAAATGCATGTCCTTTTGTCGCATCACGAATTTCTTCCTCAGACATTGTAGATGTTGCCAAAGCTACTGCTTCTCCTTTTTGAGTATAAACGCCAACAATATCACCACTTTTCAGATTTGGAGAAATTTTCAAAATACCAGGAATTGCTAGTTGTGCACCATGACACATGGCATCAACTGCAGAATCACGAATAACTACGGATTTTAGTTCACTAAATGCATACTCTACAGGTTTAATCATACTCATCAATTTAGTAGCATCTTTTGTTTCCTCCCAGATTGCAAAGGCATTTGCTAATTCATGTAAAGTTACCAACCCATCAGTTTCACGGAATTGATCAACTCTAGTTCGTCTTAATTCAATCATGGTTGCACCGGGTCCAAGAATTTCACCCATATCATAGTATAATTTTCTAATATAGGTTCCTGCTTCACATAAAACTCGAGTTAAAAGTAATCTCTCCTTTTGCTGTAACACTTCAAATTCATAAATATGTCTAGAACGAGTTTGTCTTACCACAGCAGAACGTTGTGGAGGTTTTTGGAAGATTTCTCCTCGGAACATTTCAATTATTTCATTTAATTTTTCTTTTGATGGGAGTGAATGGATTCGTCCTAATGCATGGTATTCTTTAGGACCAAAAAGTAAAACACCCAATGCTTTTGTTGCCTCACCCAACCCTAAAGGTAACACTCCAGAAACTTGAGGATCAAGGGTTCCACTGTGACCAATTTTTGGGAGTTTCAAAATTCGTTTGGTCCAAGCAACTGTTTCATGGCTGGTTGGTCCTGGAGGTTTATCCAAAATTATGAGTCCATAATTTAGTAATTGTTCAATGGTGCGTTTATCATAATATGTCCCATATGCATCATCAGTGAAATCTTGATCAATTTCAACTAAATTTTCTAGTTGTTTTAGGGTCATAGTAATTTCCTCACAGTTTCAGTTGTAACATCAATTACTTGTTTTGCAGTAAGATTATCAGTATTAATTATTACATCAAAAACGGATTTATCATCACCAAAATCAAAATTGTATAATTTTTTGTATAATGCTTTATTTTTATCAAATCGTTTTTTTGTAATCTCAAATGCATCCTCTGCACGCATATTGTCCCTTGATTGCATCCTTTTTGAACTACTTGCACGAGAACCCTCAAGCCAAATTTTAATTCCATCTTTGATTAACCAAGGTAACGTGTAACTGGTAATTACCATTCTTCCCTGATTAAATAATTCAATTAATTTTTGATCTAATTTTTTATCAAAATCTGAATTCTCTTCACGTTGATTTAGAAATTTCATTCCATCTTCTGTGTCCCACCAGTCATCACCTTCAGAATCAAATCCATGTTCTTTTGCCATTTCCTTTAGAACATCACCACCACTAAGATATTTTAAATCAAATTCTTCTGCTAACCCTTTAGCAACAGTTGTTTTACCTACTGCAGGAGGACCAGAAATAACAATTGATTTGGTCAACTGAGATCCATTGATGTTTTGGTCAGTTTCATGATCATTCCACTAAATGCAATTGATGAGAGGAAATACCATGCCCATAGAAACAATCCATTTTCTCTACCAAAGCAAACATGTTCAGTATCTAATGCTTGTGCTGCAGAACAGGTTAATTGGAACATGTCTCCTGGAATTACATTTAGTGGGATTGGGGAGATAGCTACAGTGTATGTGAATAATTGTGGTAACACAAGGTAAAATATCAAAATCAAAGGAACAAAAGTAATCATCATAGGTCGCATGTTCATCTGCATCATCTCCATGGACATTTTGTTCATGTAAGATGATTTTTTGTTTAGTTCAGCTGTTCTTGCTGCATCTTTGGAACGCATTGCAGACATTCTTTCTTTTTGCCATGCTCGGGTTTCTTTCATAATTCGTTTTAGTTTGACTGAATCAACCATTTTCTTTCTCACTGCAGAGTTGAAAATATTTAGCATGATTCCAAATCCTGTAACTGCAAACATTGAGGCAATTAGTCCTTTGACTATAGGATCTTCACTACCTAAAGCCATTCTTCCTTCTCCTCCAAGAAAATCGGGGAGTTGAAGAAAGATTGAATCCATGAAGAGTAGTATTATATTTATTTCCATTTTTTTATAGTCCTAATGCAGCAATTATCTTATCTGCTGCTTCATCAATCTTTCCCTCATCGTTAAGAATGTGTCTAACAGGTCTACCAGTAATTACTGCACATGCAGAAATCATACCTGTCTGATATTCTAGTTCTTTTCTAATGTTAATTAATGTGATATTATCTCTATTGCGAGTTTCATCTTTCATACGTCTGTTGTAAATTTCCTCAGGCTTTGCTGCCACTGAAATAAAGTTTGATGGTTTGATTATTTTTAAAACATGTTCAGGTAATCCAGGATAATACCCTTCAGTAGATGTGATAAATGCATGAGTGTCGATAATTACTATTTCTTCAGATTGTGTAGCAATTTTTTCAGCAGCAATTTTTTGAAGATTTTGTTGTTCAGATATAGGTAATTTTCTTAAACCATCTCTATCTTGTAATCCATTTTCTTTTGCAACATCAAACATCAAAGTTCCATAACTGATCACATTAACTAGTATATTCTTATTTTTTAAAATATCAACAATTTTGGATAGTAAACTAGTTTTTCCAACACCAGGTATTCCTACCAATACAATTTTTTTATTTTCTACCAAGTAAAGCACCCAATTTTGGCATTACAACTTCGACTTGTTCTCTTACAAGTTGTGTGTAATAGTTGATGAGAATATCTACCATAAGTAAAATTCCAATTCCAGAACCAAATACACCAAGTACATCAGATACACCAGCTAATAGACCCAAAATCATAGATCCAATTATAGTAACTGATGGAATGTACTTGTTCAATAATGCTTCAACAGGTTTGTTTGATCTTCTAAATCCAGGGACTTGTACATCTGCATCAAGTAAGTTTTGAGCTGCACTCTTTGGAGATAATCCACCAAGCTCAACCCATAATCTACCAAATACAACGACAATTCCAATCATAAATAAAACGTAACCAATAGCTCGACCTGGATCTAATAATGCAACATCCAGACCTCTTGGAGGAGTGATGTAGTAAATAATACCACCAATTGGGGTAGATGGGCTAGTCGGATCAAATTGCGCTACAAAATTCATAAAGAAATTATTATTCCGCGGGTTCATGTTTGCCCAAAGCATCTGGAACATAAAGACAGCATTTGCAGTAAGTGCTGAGGCTAAAATTACAGGAATATTTGAGACATACATCAATTTGATAGGATAAACTGCATTGAATCCTCTATACTTTGTTGAAACGATTGGGATTTCAATTTTCATTCCTTGGGTAAATACCAAGATTAACAATATTCCTCCAGTAAGACACAATCCAAATATACTCGGGAGTTGATTCGAACGGAATAAGATATTTGAAATATCACCACCACCAATTGATTGGACAATGTATGGAATAATACCAATCATGCCACCATCACCTGCAGGTAACGGACTAAACATACTCCAGAGAATTTGTTGAGCAACACCTGCCATAATGAACAAACTAATTCCACTACCAAGACCCCATCCTTTCTGAATCAGCTCATCCATGAACATGATAATTATTGACGCAGCCATCAGCTGCCCTATCATCACATACAAAAAGTGTGGCTCAGTTACACCAGGTCCATAAACTGCAGTAGCATAAACAATTGACTCTGCTACAATTACAATATAGGTAACCAATTTTGTTGCAGTCTGGAAAATTCCTCGCTCTTCAGGTTTTTTGAAATCAAATTTAAGAATATCAGAACCTCTAAGCAATTGCATTAAGAGTCCAGCAGTAACAATTGGCCCAATTCCTAATTCAACAAGTGTTCCTTGTTGGGATGCAAAAATAACTCTAGCAAATGCTAGAAAATCAAATTGTGGTGCTGTTGCACCAAATAACGGGGTTTGACCCATAACCATGTAGACAAGTAATGCAACACCACACCAAAGTAATCTTACTTGAAGTGGGATTTTCTTTTTAGGTTTTGGAACTTGAGGAAGATAAGGCTCTGCTTTAAAAACAACTTTTCGAATAAACGCAGTAATACTACCCTCAGCCATTGTTCGTTAACACTTCTCCCCCAACAGCTTTTAGTTTTTCTTCAGCAGAGGCTGTAAATTTTTGTACTTTGACGGAATATGCATTTGTAATTTTTCCGCCACCAAGGAGTTTTTCATATCCTGCACTTTCAAGGTCTATGATTTTCTTTCCTCCTTCTTCTTTACCGAACTTTGTGAATAAATCATCTAGGTCTCTAACGCTAGTCCATTTTTTTGTTACATTTGGGTGAGGTGGTTTAGTTGAATCATGTCCATAATGATCTGGTTCATCTTTTAACAAACTACTGTAGTGATGTTTCTGAAAACCAGTAATTCCAAGACCGCCTTTATGACCACTTGCACGGTGTTGAGCTACTTGTCCCCATCCCATGTGTCGTCCGCCTCTAAGTCGTCTGGTCTTTCTTAATCTAGTTGCCATGTTAAATCATTCTCCTTACAATAGTGTCAAGTTCTTTATTTTTTCCAAGCATTCCTTTTTGTCCATACAATTTCTTTGTACTTCTTTTGAATCCGTGTACTGGTGGTGCTAATGCAAACCAAGGTTTTAGGGGTTTTAATTGTGATAGTGTTGCTTTACCTTCAGCCAATGCTGCTCCTAATTCTGCAGTACTTGCAAATCCAAGTTCTTTAAGATCTTCAGCAGTAACTTTTTGATATCCACCTTTTCTTGCTTTCTTTTCAATTAGCTCTTGTGCTAATGATGAATCAATTTCAGTCCAAGAAACATAGTGTTGTACTTTTTTTAGCATTCCCAAAACAGTATCTTTTCCAGGCAAAATTGTTGCACGATATTTCTTGTCTAATTTCATCAACATCATTGTATGAGTTGCCCAATAAGGAACATCAGCTTGACCTTTAATTCTGACAACAAGGATTGAATTTGCCATTTTCATCAACCTTGACTAAATGTCTCTCTGAGACAGTCCAAGACGGCTTTAGAAGTTGAACTCATTGTAGGAGTAGAACCTTTAGCAGTAGTCCATGCGTCTTTAAGACCAGCTAATTCCAATAATCGTTTAATTTTACCACCTGCTACAAGACCTAATCCTCTAGGTGCAGGAATAATTTCAATTGTTACACTTCCACCTTTTCCTCTAACTTTGAATGGAACAGAATGGTGTTGATCACATCTACATTCCCAACTGCCACATCCTAGTTTGATTGGTTGAACATTAAGGAATGCTTGACTAGTTGCTTTTTCAATTGCAATTCTCATTTGTTTTGATTTACCTCTACCGATTCCCAAGTAACCGTTTTCATTTCCTGCTGCAACAATTGCTTTGAATCTAGTTGATTGACCGTTTGAAGTCATTTTTTGAATAATACCGACATCTACTACTTCACTTTTCAAATCTGGAAGTAATTTTTTGATAATTCCTGCTTCTTGAATTCTTAATCCGGATTCTAAAATTTCCTCTAAAGATGTAATTTCTCCTGAATCAACTTTTTTACCTAAGATAGTTTTGGGAACCCAAACCTCTTCTACTGGTTCTCTTCGTGGTCTTCTTGGTTTATCAGAAGTTGCACCTGGAACACCTCGTCCATAAACTACGGGTCTTCCTCTAGGACCTCCTTGTCCTTGTGGTTTTGATTGTGGTTTTGCTGCTTGACTCAATTTACTTTACCTCGCTATCAATAGTTGATTTCATTTTTGAAACATCATTTTTTACAGTTAGATGTTCACCGTTTAGTCTGTCTTGTGGTGGGAATGTTTCCTCATTTGCTGGAACTTCTAGTCCTGCATCAACAACTCCTTTGAGAGCTGCTGCCATTCTTTGAGTATATCTTTTAGTTCCAGTGTAAAGGATTGCACCTTTTGCTCCTTTGCCAAGTGCTTTTTTTCCTGCCAGATATCCAGTCAGATATGCTGCAGGTACACTTTTTCTTGAACCCTTCCATCCTTTTTCAATCAAGTATCTAGAATGAGCAGATGAGACAACTTTGTCTCCAGTCATGCCAGGTGTTAAAATTTGGACTTGGGTATTTTGATTAGAAATGTTTACTGTGATAAAATCGCGCTTGCCCATTAACATAGTTCCACGTTTTCTATAATTGGTCTTCTCTTCTCTAAGTCGACGCAATATTTTGGAATAGGCCATATATGAAAAACGATTTTGAAATTGCTCTTATATACGTTAAGCGTGAATCAGAGAAACTAGCAAAGCTTTCTGAGTATGAAGACGATTTTCTGCCTCATCCCAAACTACAGATTGAACTCCATCAATTACATCTGATGTAACTTCTTCTCCACGCTTTGCAGGAAGACAATGCATAAAGATCGCATCTTTTTTTGCAGCACTCATTAATTTTGAATTGACTTGGTATTTTGGTAGGAATTTTTTCAATCTTTTTTTATCAAGATTATGAATTGATGAAAATGTGTCAGAGACTACTACATCGGCATTTTTTACTGTAACAAATGGATCGGTAGTTAATTCAACTGTTGTTGATTTCTTTGCATCTTTTACCACAGTCTTGTTTGGTTCAAACCCTTTAGGAGTTGCAATAGAGATGGTTACTCCAGATAATGCAGCACCATAAATCATTGAATTACAAACATTATTTCCATCGCCAATCCATGCAATCTTTAGGCCCTTGAGGTTTTTCTTCTTTTCTTTGATAGTCATAAAGTCTGCTAATATTTGACAAGGATGAAAAGTATCAGAAAGTCCATTTATCACAGGAACACTTGAATGCTCAGATAATTTTTCTAGTAATTCATGATCATAAACTCGGGCCATGATACAATTAGTGTATCGTGATAGAGTCTTTGCAGTGTCCTCAATTGATTCACCTCGAGAGAGTTGCATGTCATCAGAAGATAAATTAATTGCGTGCCCACCTAACTGATACATTCCAGATTCAAAACTAACACGAGTTCGAGTGGATGGTTTTTGGAAAATCATAGTTAATGTTTTATTTTTTAAAACAGATTTGTTACCCTTACCTTTGAGTTCTTTTTTTAATTTAATTGATTCATCAATTAATCCTAAAAATTCCTTTGGGGTTAATTCCGCTAAAGTGAGTAAATCTTTTGTTTTTAGTTTCATTTCTTAAATAACCCGAACCTTCCTTTCTTTTTAGATTTTTCTTCTTTATCATGTTTTTGTACATCATCAGACTCAGCGTCTTGAGATTTTGATTCACCGGGATTTGGTTTTCCATTTTTAATCCACTCACGAATTTTTTTACCAAGATTGGATGCGTCATCATCACTTTCTGGTGGAGGTATCTCAAATAATTCTGAATAAGTTGTAATTTCATCATCTTTAATTCCGTGGAAAGGATCTTCATCTTTAGTTTCAGGTTCTGGTGTTGGTTCAGGTTCTGGTGTTGGTTCAGGTTCTGGTGTTGGTTCAGGGGTTAGGTCTTTCTTAAAATCAACTCCACCTAAAGAACCAAAAACAGTTTCAAGGAAAGAGTCCTTATCAAATGGTTTAAGATCAGAGTATTCCTGTCCAACACCAAGATAAAGAATAGGAGTAGATGTTACTTGTACAATAGATAATGCAGCACCACCTCGTGCATCAGCATCACTTTTAGTCAAAATTGAAGCATCGAAATCCACATGCTTAAAGAATTCACGAGCTTGGTTGACAGTATCATTTCCAGCTAAAGAATCACCTACAAAAATTTTCATATCAGGGTTTACCACTTTGGTGATTTTTTCAATTTGCTGCATTAAATTTTCACTTGTTTGCATTCTCCCTGCTGTGTCAATTAGGACACAATCAGTTTTGTGTGATTTTGCATACAAAACAGCATCTCGAGCAACAGCTGCTGGATCAGAATTATAATTTTGGGCTACAAGTTTTAGATTTAGACGTTTAGTATGTTCTCGTAATTGCTCAATGGCGCCTGCTCTAAATGTGTCAGCTGCTGCAACAACTACAGAGTATTTTTCTTGTTGTAACAAATGTGCCATTTTAGCTAGTGATGTAGTTTTTCCAGTTCCATTAATTCCTACAAATAATATCAAGAATGGTTGAGTTTGTTCCTTTTTTTCATTAATTTTTGCAAACAGATCATATGTTCCGGCATTATCAAACAATATAGAAATGTAAGAAATCAAACTATCTTTAACAAATTTCTCAATAGTATTCTTGTCAACTTTTTCCCCAATAATTTTTTCTTTAAGATCAGATTTTATTCCTTCAATTACTTCAGTTGCGACATCTGATTCCATTAAGGAGAGTTCTAATTGAAATAGAATATCTTCAATGTCTTTTTCTTTAAGTTCTTTTTCTCCAAAACTTTTCGCTGCATTAGAAAATGCATTACGAAGATTATCAAACATTGCTTATCCCGAAGTTGGTGGTTGATTTGATGATTGATTTGGTGGTTGTTGCATTGACTGCATCATTTGATTGACTTGTGCTTTTCCTTGTTCTAGTCGTTGTGATGCATCTTGTTTTTTTGCAGCAGTATCTTGTAAAGCAATTTCAACTTCTTTAATTCGTGCCTCAAGATAGTTAATTGCTGATGGAAAATCTTTCTCCACTGCAATTCCTGCACCAATATTCATAACAATTTTTTGAGTAGATGAAATTTTTGTTGGAATGTATGTTCCCATACCGATTGGAACTAGAGTTTCAGATTCAGGTTTTTGATTAAGTGATTTTATTGATTCAATAGCTGCAGTAGTCTCCCTCAAAATATTTAGAAACGTGCCTTCTCTTTGAGACAAATCAGAAAAATATGTTTCAAGCATTTGCATTTGCTGCATTAATTGCTCGGCCTGTTCTTCACTCATTTACAACAAACCATTCCCAGATGGTTATAAATTCATTCATGGAATAGAGGGAAAATCAAAAAATAGAATAAATAAAAAATAGAGTTTAAAATCTATTTTGCTTTTGAGAATCTAGATTCTACTTCATCCCAATTAACTACATTCCACCATGCTGCAATGTAGACTGGTCTTTTGTTTTGATAGTTGAGATAGTATGCATGTTCCCAAACATCACAACCTAACAATGGAACTAATCCTACTGTTCTTGGACTAGTTTGATTTGGCATTGATTTGTACTCAACCTTTCCTGAAGAAGGATTGTATACTAACCATCCCCAACCACTGCCTTGAATTACGGCTGTAGTAGATGTGAATTTCTCTTTAAAGTCAGAGAAGCTTCCAAATGAATCATTAATTGCATCTGCAATTGATCCGCCAGGTTCTCCGCCTCCATTTGCTTTCATGTTATTCCAAAATAACCTGTGGTTATCATAACCACCACCATTGAAATTAACTGCACCTCTTTTGTCTTCTGGGACTGAATTGATATCAGATAAAATATCAAGAATATCTTTATCTTGAATTTCAGCTGGACATCCTTCAAGGGCTGCATTTAGTTTGTCAGTATATGCTTGATGATGTTTTGTGTGATGAATCTCCATTGTTTTTGCATCAATGTGAGGTTCTAATGCATCATATGCATATGGCATTTCAGGAAGTGTGTATTTTCCCATGAGAGATTTTGTTAATTAATTCAATTTATTGCTTTAGCAAGCAATTCATTTTTAGTGTTAATTTATCTAGAAAATTTGTGAAATCAATAGTAGTTTTTTCATTAATTCTTATTTTTTCAGCTAGTTTGATTTTCTCGCAACTACAAACTGAAAATGAAATTAAAACATACTTGGATAGAAGTATCCCATTCATTGGAACTGAAATTCCAAGGATTGATGGGGTTGATGGAACAGGAATCAAAATAGCAGTAATAGATACAGGAGTTGATTTCAATCATCCAGATTTACTTGGATGGATAGATGGTAAAGTAGTTGGAGGGTACAATTTCATTCAAGAGGGGGAACCACCTTTAGATAAAGACGGTCATGGTACTCAAGTTGCAGGAGTAATTGCAGCAGATGGTCAAGCAAAAGGTGTTGCTCCAAAAGCAAAAATCCTTGCATACAAAGTTTCAGAAGACGGTGAAGGAGTATCATCAGAATTAATCACTAGAGCAATTAACAAAGCAATTGATGATGGTGCAGATATTATCAATATTAGTTTAGGATTAAACAAAACAAATGCAAAGATTGAACGAGCGATAACTTCTGCAGTAGAAAAAGGGATGTTTGTAGTAGTTGCTGCAGGAAATGATGGACCTGATTTTAAAACAATAGGTAGTCCGGGGAGGAATTTAGGGGCAGTTACAGTTGGTGCAACATACAATAATTTAACATCAAGTTTAGTTGCAACATTAGAAGTTGATGAAGAATCATATACAGTAATTCCAATGGTTGGAACTACAAAAATTGATGGACCAATTTCTGAGAAAATAGTTGTTGCAGGTCATGGAAAAATCAGCGACTTGGAAGGGTTGAATGTCAAAGATGCAATTGTAATTGTGGAGCGAGGAAGTGATGTTGAGGGTGAATTACTATACTTTTCAATCAAAGAAGAAAACGTAGCTAATGCAGGTGCAAAAGCATTGATTGTGTATAATAACATTTCAGGAATATTTTTGGGGGAATTGATTCATGAATTTATCAAACCAAATTACAAACCACAAATTCCAGTAGTCTCAATAGATAGAGATGAAGGACTAGAAATTATAGAGTTAATTAAAAATGGCAACACTGCAACTATGCATTTGTTTTACAATCCAGACTTTGTGACACATTTTAGTTCAAGAGGACCAGTTTCACCATTTTACATAAAGCCTGACTTGGTAGCTCCTGGAGCATACATCAATACGACCCAAAGTGGTGTAGGATATAATTTTACTAGTGGAACAAGTTATGCTGCTCCCCATGTCAGTGGCGCTGCAGCATTATTACTTCAAAAAAATCCAGATTTACTACATAATGAGTTAAGATCACTGTTACTTACTACAACTGAGCCTGTATCTGATGCCTATGAGCAAGAATTCTCGATTTCAGAAGCAGGGTCTGGTAGACTAGATATTGGAAATGCGTTTGGGGCTAACCTAATCATCATGCCACCAAATTTTGTGGCAAGTGTATCACTAGATGATACAGTGGCTCAACAAGAATTTGAATTAAAATTACTTGATGGAACAATGGAGGGAATAGAAATTAATTTTGATGGTCCAGAATTTATAGAGTTTTCACATATCCTTGATGAGAAAAATTTACAAATTACGATGAATGCTTCTGGAGAAAATTATGGAGACCATGAAGGAAAATTAATTATCAATCATCAAAATATTAAATATACAATTCCATATCTACTACACTACACTCAAGGTTCAGTGGTTGTAAAACAACTAGATCAAGAACTTTTCTTTGAAATTAATCATCCAGAAGAATGGAGTTTTGCTAAAATATCAGTAATCAATAGTGAAAACGGCAAAGTGGATACCACAACAATAATGCCTGAAAAAAACTCATCAATTGAAATTTATGAAAATGCACTATATTGGATTGATGCTAAAATCAGAGTCAATGGGACATCATTTGATGCATTTGACACAATTCAAATCACCACACTAGATGAAAATCCAAATAGATTTGAAATTATCGATATTCCAGAAAAACAAATTGGAATTATTGCAGGAATTGTAATTCTTGTAGGTGTGATTGGATTAATTAAAAGACGATAAATCTATTGTGTGTTATTTGGGCCTGCCGCAATAATATCGGCTGAAACATTTTCAAATTTCTTGAAATTTTCAACAAACATTTTGGCAAGTGTTTTTGCAGATTCAGTATACGAATCTTGATTACTCCAAGTATTTTTTGGATCTAAAATCTCTGATGGAACTCCTTCAACTTCAGTTGGAATATCTAAATTGAAAATATCATCATGACGATAATTTACATTATCTAGTGCTCCAGTTAAAGCAGCAGTTACCATTGCTCTACTATACTTTATCTTAATTCTCTGACCAACACCATATGCTCCACCAGACCATCCAGTATTCACAAGGTAAACTACAGTATTGTGTTGATTAATTTTTTCACCTAATAATTTAGCATAAACTGAGGCAGGTCTAGGCATGAATGGGGCTCCAAAACATTGAGAAAACACAGATTTTGGCTCCTTAATTCCTCGCTCAGTTCCTGCAAGTTTACTGGTATAACCGGACATAAAGTGGTACATTGCACTTTCTTTAGTTAATCTAGAAACTGGCGGTAAGACACCCAATGCATCTGCAGTCAAAAATACAATGACTTTGGGATTTCCACCAACACTTGGAATTACAGCTCCTGGAATAAAATCAAGGGGATATCCAACACGAGTATTTTCAGTTAATGCATTATCATCATAATCTGGAATGTTATCTTTTAGTACAACATTTTCTAAAAGTGCACCAGGTTTGATTGCATTCCAAATTTCAGGTTCTGCTTCTTGACTTAGATTGATACATTTTGCATAACATCCACCTTCAAAATTAAAAGTACCATTATCAGACCAACCATGTTCATCATCACCAATTAATTTTCTATTAGGATCTGCTGAAAGTGTTGTTTTACCAGTACCAGATAATCCAAAGAACAATGCAGTGTCACCTTTCTCTCCAATATTTGCAGAACAGTGCATTGGAAATATTCCTCTATCAGGTAATAGAAAGTTCATCACGCCAAACATTGATTTTTTCATCTCTCCGGCATATTCTGTTCCTCCAATCAAAACAATTTTTTTAGTTAAATCAATTAAAATAAAGACATCAGTTCTTGTTCCATCAATTTCAGGATCTGATACAAAGTCATTGATACATAAAATAGTAAATTCAGGTTCATGGTTTTCTAGTTCTTGAGTTGATGGTCTGATAAACAAATTACTTGAAAACATACTTTGCCACACATGGTCATTGATTACTCTAATTGGTAAACGGGTTTCAGGATCAGCTCCTACAAAACCATCAAAAACATAAAGTTCTTTATTATCAACAAACTCTTTCATTTTTTCAAAGAGTTTTTCAAATTTATCACTTGGAAATGGGTGATTGATTTTTCCCCAATCAATAGTATCTTTTGTTTTATCATCAGTTACAATAAATCGGTCATCAGGAGATCTGCCAGTATATTTTCCAGTATCAACTGAAAGTGAGCCTGTAGAATTTACTACTCCTTCTTTGAGGGATACTGCAAGTACTACCATTTCATCTGAACTGAGATTTCTGTGGACTTTGGATGGATTAATCCCAAATGCAGATAATTGTGATGAGAATTTGTCAGTTACAATAGATCCCACAACTTCAGTCATTAGGCTACACCACCAAAAATTTCAGCGTAAAAATCAGGCTTGTCCATGAATATTTCGATCCCCCTAGAGTTTCCTTATTATCTTTTGGAATCTGAAATTTTTTTGAGTCTAGGAACGTATTTATTTCAAAATTCAAGACTCAATTCATGACGATCAACAAAGAATTACTTGCAAAAAGGCAAGAAATCAAAGAACACAATCCAGAGTTCAAAAGACCAGAGAGTTGGCGTTATGTTAGACTTCAAACTAATTGGAGAAAACCAAAAGGTATTGATCATCACCAAAGAAAACAAAAAAGTAGAGGTCGTCCAGGTCTCGTTAAAGTTGGATATGGTGGACCAAGAGATGCAAAAGGATTACACCCATCAGGATTTACAGATAACCTAGTTTACAATTTGAATGATTTAGAAAAATTAGATCCAAAAAAAGACGGCGTCAGATTTGGACACAGTGTTGGAACTAAAAAGAGAAAAGAGATTGTTGTAAAAGCAATTGAGAAAAAATTCAAAATATTTAATGCAAGAGTGAGTCAAAGTGGTAGTTAATCTTAAAGCAAAAAAAAGACTCGTATCAAGAGTCACAGGTGTTGGAATTCACAGAATAAGATTTGATACAGACCATCTAATTGATATCGCAGATGCAATTACAAGAGCAAACATCCGTAGTCTAATTACTGCAAATACAATCAAGATTAAACCATTTACCGGTACATCAAAAGGTAGAGCACATACCAAAAAAGCTCAGAGAAACAAGAGAGGTACAACTCAAGGTTCCAAACAAGGTAGAAAAGGTGCAAGAGTTGGTAAAAAAACAGTTTACGTTGCAAAGGTTCGTGCATTAAGACGATTATTAAAAATTGCAAAAGACAGAAAAGATTTGACTAATCCAGAATTTTGGGCATTATACAAAAAAGTTGGTGGTAACACAGTTAGAAACAAAGCACACCTTAGAACTTTGATGGATGAAATCAGAGAGAAAAGAAAAGATTAGAATCGATAAATTTTATTTTCTAAATTAATTATTTTCCCCTTTGAAATTTCAATACCTTCATCATGTAACATTTTTTCTTTAATCGCCTCACCGTATGCATAACCGCCAATTTTTCCAGTAGACATTACAACTCTATGACAAGGAATGATTACAGGGTATGGATTCTTGTTCATTACTCTGCCAACAACTCTTTGTCCATTTTTTAGTCCCACTGCTTTTGCCAATTCACCATAAGTTGTGATTTGGCCTTTTGGAACATCTAGTAATTTTTTGTAAATCTTTTCTTCAAGATTCAAAGTTTAATGACCTCAAGATTTGTTGATTCTAAAAATTCAACAACTTTTGATTTGTTTGGACCCAGGCCAGCCCAATCAAGTAATACAGTTTGAGCCATACTGTTTTGTGAAATAATATGAGAAAATAATGACTCATCGAGGTTATCTAATGCATGCTTTGGAGTTACTGTACCCAATGCGTATTTTCCATCAAGTATTTGATTTGTAAATTTTGTAGGATAATGAGTGCCACCAAAACAAATTGCAATAGGATTTTCAGGAATTGGTTGAGATAATACCTGGTGAACTATACTTGCAACAGAATTACACAACTCTACATCATTCCATTGTTTTTCAGTAGTCCCAATTTCAATGAAAATTGATGGTTTACTTAGAGCAGTAGGTCCATGATGTGTCGCCTCTATAGTAATTTGAAATTCTGAGAATTTTGATTGATTTTGTTTTAATTCTTTGAGATATTGTTTTTGTAAATTTGGATGTGGGATTGCTATTTCTCTATTGTTTCCACCAAACTTTGCATCAGAGAAATTTCCAGTACAATGACAAGTTAAAGCCAAAACTCCTGATTCTGCTGCATGTTTTGATAAAAATACAAATCCTTCATAATCATATTTTTCATCCAACCAATCAGCAGAAATTGCAGGGGTTGGAATAATTAATAGATCATAATATTTTCCACGAAAAAGATCTCCATCTCTAGTCATTTCTTTTGAAAGAAATTTTGCCATATTATGACCTGCAGGATCATTTTCGTAAGCAACTAGGAGTTCCATGCGATAAGGAATATAAGGACACCTTATTAATTTCCAGCAATGAATCCACGGCAGACTTTGAAGAATATGGCCAATACCATGAAAATGGCAAAAAAGCCAGATAAAGACGAGTATCAACAGCACCTAAGATTAGTATTATTAGGAATAGGAGGAGTTGGTATGATCGGTTTTACAATTCAATTTGTCTTCTCGGTGATTACATTTGGACAGAAATAAAATGTCTGAGGAAATTAAATCACATTTATTTGCAATTAGAACCACTGGAGGACAAGAAAAAGTGGTATTAAGATTACTAGAAGCTAAAGCCAATGCAAATCAAATCAACATTCAATCAGTTTTGTTAGTTGATAATCTAAAGGGATATGTCGTAATTGAGGCAATTAACCCAAGTGATGCATACATGGCAGTAGAAGGAGTACGACACATCAGAGGTCAATTAAGAGGAGAATTAGAATTCAAAGATATTGAAGGATATCTCATCAAGAAATCAACAGTTTCACAATTAGCAGTAGATAACGTTATTGAAATCACAGGTGGCCCATTCAAGGGAATGAAAGCAACAATTACAAGAATAGATGTAGAAAAAGAAGAAGCTACAGTTGTTTTGTTGGATGCATCCTATCAATTACCAGTAACAGTAGATGCAAACTATCTAAAGTTGGTAACAGGGGCCTAGAGAATAAGGATTATATTTTTGATTAAAAGTTGATTTAGAATGGGAGAACAAAAAGTATCATCACTTGTAACAGGCGGAGGAGCATCAGCAGGCCCACCTTTAGGTCCAGCATTAGGTCCTCTTGGCGTCAACATTATGGAAGTCATTAAAACAATTAATGAAAAAACCAAAGACTTTGAGGGAATGAAAGTTCCAGTTACAGTCATTGTTGATACTGACACAAAAAAATATGAAATTGAGATAGGTATCCCATCAGCTGCAGCACTAATCATGAAAGAAGCAGGAATTACAAAAGGATCTGGCGCATCAGGAACTGAATGGGCAGGAGATGTAACACTTGATTCAATAATCAAAGTTGCAAATACAAAATTAGAAAAATCTTATGCTTCATCATTAAAATCAGTTGCAAAAACTATCATTGGTACTTGTGTAGCATTAGGAGTCAAAGTAGAAGGGAAAACTCCTAAAGAAATGACTGCCGAAATCAATGAAGGCAAATGGGATGAAAAACTCAAATAATTAGATTTTTCAAAAATAATTTATTCATCACAATTCCAAAAATCTTCAGAATCTATTACCGTATTTTGTTTTGATTTGGGCTTTTTTGATATTCCCCATTCCTCAGGCGTATGCCCAGAGTTTAGCTCAGAGATTTCACCCCAATTGAATTTAGAGGGTTTTGTTGTTTCCATGCATAGTAATTAGAAATTTCTCTATTAAGCAGCAAGACTGCACTGCAATCAAATAATGAGCATAGTCACTTTTTAGAAAATAGGGTATTATTGAATCAGATAAACGGGGTCTTTGTCGGTTTTTTGTAATTCTACAAAGGTTTCAGTATTTTGAATACCTTCAATTTTTCCAATTTTCTCAATTACTACAGAGTGTAATGATTCAAGGTTTTTGGCATATACTTTAATCATAATATCAAATCTGCCAGTCACCTCTGAAATTGATACAACTTCAGGGGTCTCCATGAAATGTTTTTGAATGTCATCTTTGTATTTTGGATCTCGATTTACCCCAACTGATGCCTTTACACCAATGCCTAAAAGAGAATCATCAATATCAATAGTAAATTTTTTTATTAGTTTTTTCTTCATTAATCTCTTAATTCTACTATAAAGAACAGATGCGTTGATTCCTAATTTTTTTGATAAGATAGGAACAGAAATGGAACCGTCTTGAGTTAATTCAAAGAGTAATTTCATATCTAAATCATCGAATCTATGCAATGTATTCAAAAATCTGGTTTCTGATTTAATATATGTAAGTTTTTAGAAATTATTGCTGTTTAATTGTTAATAATTCAATGAAAATATGTAATTTTTTTAAAAAAAACTAATTTGGATCTCTGAATCTCGAAAACGATTTTAAGTAGGCAATCTCGAATTCCTTCGTAATGATTACAGAGACACAATTTGCAGAAATTGTAAAAGAAGCCAAATCTGGTTCAAAAGAGAGGAAATTCACACAAGCAATAGAGTTGATTGTCAATTTCAAAGATATTGATGTGAAAAAAGGATTTGCACTCAATGAAGTAGTTCAGCTTCCAAAGACTAATTCACCTGCAACAGTTTGTGTCATGGCAACAGGGGATATGGGAACCAAGGCCAAAGCAGCAAAGGCAGATTCTGTAATTGGTACAGAAGAATTAGATAAATTTGCAGCAAACAAAAGAGAATCAAGAAAATTCATAAACAAATATGATTTCTTTTTGGCAGACACACAAGTCATGCCAGTTGTCGGTAAAACTTTAGGTCAACTATTAGGTCCAAGAGGAAAAATGCCAACACCAGTTCCATTTAATGCAGATATTGTAGCATTTTTAGCAAGATTTAGAACATCAATTAAAGTTAGAACAAGAGCATCACTTTCTGTTTCATGTAAAATTGGTGATATTACAATGGATGATTCAGATTTAGCAATTAATGCACATACAGTACTTGCTGCAATTGAAAAGAAATTACCAAACGGTGAGAAAAATATTAGAAAAATTATGATAAAGACTACAATGGGTAAACCAGTCAAACAAGTCCAAGAGGTTAAGAAAAAATATGCATGAGAATAGAACTAGGTATCCTAAAAGAAAAGCAGAAATGCATCAGCTATTACAAGAGCTTCCAAAAAAATACCAAGTTATGGCAATCATTAAAATGAATAAAGTTCGTTCTACACAAATTTTACCATTAAGAAAAACTCTCAAAGGCGAAGTAGAGTTTGTATCAATCAAAGATAGAGTTGCAAAAAAAGCATTGGAGTCTTTAGATGTTCCAGGTATCAAAGACATGGTTGGTGAACTAAAGGGACAAATCATGCTCATGTTTACAAACATGTCACCATTCAAGCTAAACGTTTTACTTGCAAAAAATAAAATTATGATGGCTGCCCGTGGCGGAGATATTGCAAGTATCGATATTGTAGTTCCAGCAAAGAATACAGGAATTGCACCAGGACCAATGCTTACAGAATTCAAAGAAGCAGGAATTCCAACTAAAATCGACCAAGGAACAATTTGGATTGCTAAAGATACTACACCAGTAAAGAAAGGTGAGGCAATCAATGAAAAACTAGCAGCACTATTAGGGAAATTAGATATCAAGCCAGTAGAGGCAGGAATTACACTAAACACAGCATTAGAAGCCGGATTGAAATATTCTGAACAAGAGATGATAATTGATGTTGAGAAGATTAGAAACCAGTTTGCACAAGCACACCAAGAAGCAGTATCATTATCAATTGAGGCAGCATACATTACTGCTGATAACGTCTCACAAATCCTATCAAAGGCTGCACAATCAGCACGTTCAGTATCTATTGAATCAGGATTTATGACAGATGAGACCAAAGAGCAAATTTTGCAAAAAGCAGATGCTCAAGCAAAAGGTCTTGCAGGTCAAGCAAAAGATTACACAGCAGCATAAAATTACAGTCTTTAATTATTAATTAAAACAAATTTCATTTTTACAAAAGGTTATTTCAATTTGTGATAATCTAAATTATCATTATATCTCTAATTAGCCATAATATTTGTGAGGTCTGTTAATTGATAAAAAATTGTAAATGGTGTAATGAAGAATATGAAAATAATGCATCAGAGTATTGTTCAACAGATTGTGCAATATTTGATTCAAAAAACACAGGAAATTAAAAAATAATTATCGATCAACTACGATCAATATTATGATCGACTGTTTTTTAGAAAACCATTTCCATTTTTGGCAGGATGCATAATTGTTATATGTAGAATAATTCACAACCAATGAAGGTATGAGTTACTCATGTTGACAAAAAAATGTAAATGGTGTGAAGTGGAATATGAGAATAGAGGTTCTGATTTTTGTTCAATGAAATGTGCAGGCCTTGAATTAGAATACAAACTTACTACGTAAATTATTTTTAAGCCTCTTTTACCTTAGGCAAGTTCCAATTGTACTTCATTGCAAGTAGTCTTGTTCCAGTAGATACCACTATCCCAATTACTGATGCAACTTGAATCTCTACTCCAGCATTTAAAATTCCATAAAAAACTACAATCCCAATAATACTTGCAACTGCATACACTTCTTTGACAAAAACAATAGGAATCTCCCGGACAAATACATCTCGTAGTATTCCACCACCAATTGCTGTAATCGTTCCTGCAAATAGCATTGGAAGAAATTCCATTCCAACTACCTGGTATGCAATTGATGCACCCAAAATAGAAAACACCCCAAGTCCTATCGCATCAAAGACTAACCAAATGTTCATTTTACTTTTGAATTTTGTATACAAGAAAAACATCACGACTCCAACAATTACAGTCATGGAGATATAGATTGGATCAGAGAATGCCGTTGGGAATCGTCCAAAAATTACATCACGAGTAATACCACCAGCTACCCCAACTACAGTAGCTAGAACTATAATTCCAAAAATATCGGCTTGGTGAGCTATTGCCTTTGATGCACCAGTTACTGCAAAAGCTACTGTTCCCAAATAATCTAAAATGCTAATGAATCCATCAATTGGAAAAGAGAAATCCACCAAATCAATACAAACTGTACAGCTATTGCTAATTAAGATTGATAAAAATAAAGATCAAAATTAAATTGAAAAAAGTATAATTTTTCTATCCAAATAGTGAAGACAAACCTTCCATGGCTGCTTCTTCGTTCTTTGGCTCTTCTTTCTTTTCTTCTTTTGCTTCTCCACCGGCTGCTGGTGCATCTGCTGCTGGTGCGGCTGCTGCAACTGCTACAGGTGCGGCTTTAACTGCATCATCAATATTTACATCGGCTAATGCTGCTACTAGAGATTTAACTTGGGCTTCATTAACTTCAGCGCCAGATGCTTTAACAACTGAACTGAGGTTTGCCTCATCAAC
>Ga0233449_1001468_pt1 | contig 21138 bp, 16 predicted proteins | sample SI_124_October20_FD_183012 | JGI IMG/M metagenome (GOLD analysis project Ga0233449, IMG submission 183012) | Seawater microbial communities from Saanich Inlet, British Columbia, Canada - SI_124_October2016_200_MG | ecosystem: Environmental > Aquatic > Marine > Inlet | place: Canada: British... | reverse complement strand
TTTTTGGTGCCTGGATAGGTGGCTTTGTGTATTCTCCATTTACTTCCGTGATTTTTCTTGCAATTGGAGCAGGTGCAATCTTTCAAGTAATTGTTGTTATCATGAAATGGATTCAAGAAGAAAGTAATCAAAGTCTATCTACTATTGCAGTTGTATCTGGAATTGCAGTTGGAATGTTAGTAATGTATCTGACTAGTATCTTGGTCTAATTTGGTTCTGGATGAATAGTAATTACAGAATTTTTAATTTCAATTCTAATAATGTGCTCAATTTCTGATGTCAAATCATGAACTTTTTCAATTGACAAATCTTTGTTAAATGAACAATCAATATCTATTTTGAGAATATTCTCAAATTTCAAAGATACAATTCTACCTATTTCCTTAATGTCTGGATATTTTTCTAATATGGTTTTAATTTTTTCTTCAGTTTCAACATCTTCGATATTGATATTTTCTGGAACAGTCACAAATGGCTCTAGATGAATGGTAGCATGTTCAATCTCTGGAATTTGTTCTTGAATTTTTTGTTCTATAACTTCTGAAATTCTATGAGCTGAAGATAAATTAATTTCTCGTTCTACCATTACGTGCAAATTAGAATATGTTTTACCCTTTGTTTTGTGTGTTGTAACATTGTGAACTCCTTTAACCCCTTCTACATTTTGTGCAATGTCTAAGATTTTAGCATCTAGTGGAACATCTTTCCAATTTGGTTCAAAATGAATTGTAGTTGATGCATTTAGAATTTTATTTTTTATGTTTCTTTCAACACTATCACTAATTTCATGAGCTTTCTCAAAACTAGTATCTCCTCTAAGGGCGATTGTGACATCTGCAAAAATTGTATCTCCTGATCTTCTCATAAGAATTGATCCTGTATCAACTACACCTTCAGTTAACATTGAAATTTCTCTGACATTTTTTACAAGTTCTGGAGATATCACATCAGTTAAATCTAATGCTGTTTTGTATACTAATTTCACACTCAACACTGCTAGCAAAATTCCTAGTATTAGTGCTGCAACAAAATCTCCAAAATATAAGCCGTATGAAACTAAAACGATACCTGCAATTGCAACAATTGTAGAGCCAAGATCCATGAAAGCATGATAAAAATCTGCTTTCAAAGTAGCACCCCCAATTTTCTTAATAGATCTTCTTAAAATAATAATTCTAAAAAAATCAACTCCAATAGTATACAGTCCCCCAATTATTGCAAATAATCCTGGAACAACACTAGGTGGAGGACTTTGTAATCTGTTGATAGATTCGTAAATGAAAAAACATGCAATTAGAAAAATTGCTATTCCTCCAATCAAACCCCCTAATGATTCTATTTTCCCATGTCCGTAGGTATGTTCTGCATCTGGAGGTTTAATTGCCCATCTTGCTGCTAAAAGTAAAACAAGAGTTACTACACTGTCTAATAATGCATGAATACTGTCTGTGATGAGTGCTAGACTGTTTGAAATTAAACCAAAAATGAGTTCTACTACAAATGCTGAAAATATAGCTAAAAGTGAAATTTGTAAAACTCTGGTTCTCTGAACAAACATTTTCCTTATTTTTGATAGTTTGAATCATGTATTACCGTTTTCTAAGAAGAAATGATGCGACAACGTTATTTGTGAGAAAATTGGATTTTAGGAATATTGGACATGAGATATTTTTCTTTAATGGCAATTTTTTCAATAATGTTACTTGTTCCTGCTATTGATGCTGAGGCATCAAGTAATCCAAACTTGTTTGTATCTGCTGAAAATTCACAATTTGATAATCATTTTTCAGGTTCAATGGTAATTGAAGTCGTAATTCGAGATTCCAATTTATCTGATACTGATCAAGGAAAAGGTGAACCTGACGTTACACTTAATGGAAAAACATTGAGAATGGTTCAGGCAACTGATGGTAATTGGTATGCGTACTTTGCAAATGTTGAAAAAGCAAAAATTGCAGATTCTACTGTAGGTCTGGCTGGAAAAGGTCTGGATTTTGGTGTTTTTTGTAGTAGAGATACGGCATCTTCAGTATTTGGTATTTCTCTTTCTGAGACTGATGGTGTTGCAGTACCTCAATCTAATGGGTTAACTGGCTTCAAGAATGGTGATTCATCATTAACTACATGTACTGGTTCTCCAACTGGATCTGTAAATTTGAATAATGTAGTTAGAAAAGCAAAATCCATTAACACAAATTCGAATATCCCTGTTGGACAAATTGGTTTAGATTCAGATGCTTGGCCATTAATCCAACTTTATTCATTTAATGATGTCACCATTCAATACAATCCTGGAGGTTCACCACAACAAGTTTCACTTGAATATGATGACATGCAAAATGTTTCTTTGAATATTGATAGAGATCTTTACCCTGTAAATTCTGAAGTTTTTCTAACTGTAAATGATTTTCAGTTAAATCAAGATCCTACTGATGAGGATTCTTGGACGTTTGATATTGATTCAAATCCCTCAACATTTTATCAAGCATTTGATAGTTCTGGGAATGATGATGCAAATGGAAATGCAGGATTGGTAGATTTAATTCCTAACCTTTCAGACTTGAATTTTAAGAATAATGGCAAGCTTTCCTTGACTCTTGGAAATATACTTGAATTACAAATAAATGATGATCAACCTGATTCTTCAATTGACACTGATGGAGTTTCAAATACCTTTTCAAATATTATTACATTAGTTGAACAAGGACCAAACTCAGGAATTTTTGAAAGTTTTGATTCTAGTGATAATTCTGTAATGGGTATTCTTAGTAATGCGCCACGTGGACAAACTGGACAAATCACTTACAATGAAAAATCTGTTTCAGTTTTAACTGGATTCTCAACTTCTTCTGTTTCAGTTGGTGATGAACCTGCACTAACTATTGCAAATGGTCAAACCCTTAACCCTGGAATAGAATACCCTGTAATTTTGAATGACCCTGATCAAAATCTAAACACTGGCGCTCGTGATGATTTGGATGTATTTAGAGCAACAGCAATTATTCCTACTATTACTATTGGAACTCCTCTTACTTTGGAAAATGCTCAAAGTTCAAATTTTTATCCAACTACTCCTCTTGGGGTAGCTGTTTCTGTGACTTCATCAGTACCTGATTCAAATTCTGATAGACTGATAATCGACACAACTGGTGTTGGAACATATGAAGTATTTTCAGTAAATTTGGGATTTTCTGCATCATCTCTATCTTCACTTTTACTTGATTCTTCTGAATCTAACACCAATGGTACAAACTGGATAAATTATGATTTAAGATCCTTTGAAAAAGATTTGGGCGTTACTGATTTTAGTGATACATCTTTTTCTCTTTCTTTTGGAACTCTTGGGACCTCTTCTATAACAATAATTGATGCTGGTGATATCTCATCTCCTAAAGGATTCATCCAAATTGATGATGCTGATGTGACAGCAATAACGTCTAATGCTGGAGACGTATTTCTGTTAATTGATTTTGATACTTCTAATGATGACACGGGTGTAATTGCTGTTTCTAATGAAGTGAATAATCAACCAATTGTTTTAGACTTTTTTTCCTTTGGATTACAAAATGATAATAGCATAAACAATTCCATTTATCGTTTTGAATTAGAAGAAACTCTTGATAATTCTTCTGTTTTTGATGGTACTATTGAATACGCTGTAACCAACCAATTAAACATACTAGATCCAAATTTTATTCAAACTATTCAGACAATTGATGATGAAATAAAAATTATTGTAACTGATAGATTAATTGATGAAAAAGGTATTGTAATTTCATATTCTGATTTAGATGCAGCAGGTGTAACTACTATAACTTCTATCAAATCTGATGTTTCTACACATTCTGGAATTGTTTCTACACAATCTACTACATTTCGATTTGGTCATCCTGTTACTATTACTCTCAAAGACTCTGATCTTAATTTGAAAAGTGACACTGTTGAGATTTATTCAACAATTAATGATTCAAACTCTGCTAGTGTTGACACTGTAGGAAAAGATGGTGAAATTTTACTGGAGATAAAACTCAAAGACATTCGTTACAAACGTTGTACTGTTAACGGTGTTGAACATGGCGGTTTAGCATCAACTGGATTCACTCTTGTTGAAACAGGACCAAGTACTGGTATCTTTGAAGGTGTTTTTAAAATGCCATCTCAAATTTGTGATAAAACAGGGTCAAAACTAATTTCAACTGCTGGTGGAAGTCTTGATGCACGTTATTATGATTCACGTGATGCTTTTGGTAATGAAAATATTTCTAGCTTGCTACGTTCACAAACAAGTATTTCATTTTCTAGTCCTGCAAAATTAAATCAAGATAAAATCATGTTACCTGATATTGGTTCTGTTAAAGAAATTATTTTATCTGGAAGTATCGAACATCAAAAACGCGGAACTCCTTTATCTATATCACTTACAAATCCTGATGGGACAAATCAAAATTTTGCTGCAACTCTAAGTAATAGCGGTGGCTACAAATCAATTTTTACTGTAAATTCTAATTCTTTATCTGGTATCTATCTTATTCAACTTTCATATGATGGCAAAAATCTTGAAACTTTATCATTTTCTGTAGTCTCAGAAGAAATACCTGATTGGATAAAAAATAATGCAAAATGGTGGTCTTCTAATAGTATTTCTGATGATGAATTTCTTGATGGAATTAAACATCTTATTGAAATTGGAATTATTTCTGTAACTCCTTTTGAAATAAATAATTTTGATCAAAAAATCCCTGATTGGATAAAAAATAATGCAAAATGGTGGGCTGATGATAAAATTCCTCAAAACGAATTTGTCAAATCTATTCAATATTTGGTCAAAAAAGGCATAATTCGAATATAATGGAGTCAATTTTTCTTTGATTGAAAACATAAATACTGATTATTCCTGAATCAAAATGAAAATGAAACTAATGGGATTCTTGGCATTTGCATTATTATCTATTTCAATTCTATCTTATGGTTTAACTGGTGCTACATATGCTCAAACTGATGAACTTCCATTATCTGTCTCATCAGAATTACCCTCTTATGCAAATGGTGATCTTATTGTAATTTCTGGTATGATTAAGACGCTAGCCCAGTTTACTCAATCTGTAACTATTGTAGTTGTTAGTCCTGATGGAAACATTGTCACCATTGCACAAGTAATTCCAAATACTGACGGTAGTTATTCTACTACTGTAAAAGCTGGTGGTACTATGGCTGTTAATGGTGATTATGAAATTAGATCTCAATATGGTGCTCAAAAAATTACTAGTACTTTTGTTTATACTGGTGGTTCTGGAACAACACCCGTTGTTGTAGAACCTGAACCAGAACCTGAACCAGAACCAGAACCTGAACCAGTTGTAGAACCTGAACCAGAACCTGAACCAGAACCAGAACCTGAACCAGTTGTAGAACCTGAAGTACAATGTGGTGCAGGAACCCATGCAGATGTAAATGGAATCTGTCAACTTGACACACCTACAAAACCAACAGGTGGCGGTGGTTGTTTGATTGCTACTGCAGCATACGGATCAGAGATGGCACCACAAGTTCAATTCTTAAGAGAAATTAGAGATAACACTGTAATGAGTACTAGCGCAGGTGCATCATTTATGACAGGATTTAACCAATTATACTATTCATTCTCACCAACAATTGCAGATTATGAACGAGAAAATCCAATGTTCCAAGAAGCAGTTAGAGCATTTATCGCACCTATGGTCTCAACATTGTTTATCATGACTTTGGCTGATACTAATTCAGAAGCAGAAGTTTTAGGATTTGGTATATCTGTAATTGTACTAAATCTTGGAATGTATATTGCAGTACCTGCATTCATTGGAATGAAGTCTTACAAACATTTCAAATCTAGAAAATAGTTCTTTTTAGTTTAATTCTAGTAGGTTATTATACTGAATCTTGTAATATTCTTTAATGCAATTTGAATACGAAGAATTTGAAACTGTTGAAGATTTCTTTATGTATTTGGCAGCTGCAGCACCTCCTATGAAAAATACTATTCCAATTAATTCTTACAAGGAAAACATAATGTCTTTTATTCCATTGAGCCCTTCTACTGGAGAAACATATTTGATGCTTTATGCTAGTGGTTCTCTTGAACCTGGAATTTATGAATTTGATGTTACATCCAAGTCTTACAAAAAAGTTGAAAGTATTGAGAGGGCAGACAAAGTCTATTTTATTTCTATAACTCCAAAACGAAATACTATAGCCGATATTGCTATTCAAAAATTATAGTTTTTTTGTCTGAATTTTTGGAGCAGATACAGATCTACTTCTTGCATATTTCTCAATAATTTCATCTGGAGTTCTTCCATTAAAAAGATCTTTACAAAGACCTCTGAGATATCTCATAATTGCCCAAGTTCCTGCTTTGAGAATACCATACATGAAAACTTTCATTGGTGGACCATATGTCTTATTTCTAAGAATAATTGGAATGATGTCATTAATGACACGAAGGTTATTTTCCCAACATTTCCAAAACAGTGTAAATTGAGCTTCATTCAAATTTCCAAAATGCATTGAATTCTTTTCACTAAAATCTTGATAAAGTAATGGTGCTACTAATCCTCTAAAGTTCATCTCTCTAAAGTCACTCATCATATCAATGGTAAATTGAACATCATCTGGAGTTTCATCTGGCCATCCAATTATGATTGTGGCAGCTGGGAACCAATGATTATCATTTAGAATTTTTGCACCTTCTCTTACTACACTACCCCATTCATCAGTTGAAAATGGCCTTGTTTTTACTCCTAAGTGTTTCTTAACCATGTCTGGTGAAACTGTCTCGATTCCTAAATTGGTTGCAAGCCATCTTCCTGATTTGTCTTGTCCATTGATATGTGAAATTTGTTGCATTAATGTTGGATCTGCAGCAACTGCAGAGAATGTCATATGCGTTGTTCCAATAAAGTTTGCACCAAGGCCCTTTAGTGATTTCCATAAATCTGTAATTGAATCTCTATTAGGAATGAAATCTCTATTATCACATCCATAAAGTAACATTTCATCTGAATGCAACCAAATTGAATCAAATCCATAGTCTAGATTGGTTTTTGCTTCATGCTGTAATCTTTCTATGGGGAGATCTTTTTTTGATCTTTTGTTGACATCACAGAAATCACAGCCTCTGCCGCAGCCTCTCATTGCCTCAATCAAGGAATTGATTGTAGGGCCTTCGATAACTGGGATATTTTCAAGATTTCTTACAAAACAATGCATTAATTCCGGTGCATCATTTTTTTCTAAATCTTGGAATAAATCAACCGCTAATTCATCAGCTTCTCCTACAACAACTGTATCTATTCCATGAATCTTCATTCTGTCTGATTTTGCTAATTCCCATGCTCCATTTCCTCCAACTACAACTTTGAAATCATATTTCTTTTTGAGTTGAATTATACTGGCACACATTTTTTTAAATTTCATTGCAACATAGGATAATTTTTCTGGAGACATTGTTGTAGTAACTGGTGCCATTCCAAGAGGATCCATCACATTAATTCCAACTACTTTGGTATCTGGTCCAATTGATTTGTGTAACATATCGGGATGACCTATGAACACTTCATCACGTTTGTAACCACCTTGAATCAAAGAACTTTCAATTCTTCTTAATCCTATTTGGGCAACCTTTGCCTCACCTGTAATTGGATCTGTTTCCACTGAAGGACAAAATACTTTATCAAAAACCCATTCAGGTAAAACCTCGTATGGTCCACATGCAATAAAACCATACAAAAAATTTCCTCTATAATTTGTCATTAAACTACGATCAGCAGTAAGTACAACACGTTTACCAGACAATTACACAGTTTCGTTTTGCTATATTATATATGATTTACGAGTATGACGTCTAATTTTTCCCTTGAATTATTTTTTTCTAATTACTCTATTTGCAATATTTGCAGCAATCCCACCTGCAGCAATCCCATTATCTATGTTAACTACTGATAATCCTAACGAGCAACTTTGAAGCATTGATGCAAGCGCAGTAATTCCTTTTCCACCATATCCGTACCCTACTGATACTGGAATCCCTATTATTGGAATATCTATCATGGATGAAACAAGTGTTGCCAAAGCACCTTCCATGCCTGCAACAACTATTATACAATCTACATCTTCTTTAATCATTTTTTTTAAAACTGGAAATATTCTTTGAATTCCTGCAACACCTACATCATAGCTTGTAATACATTTACAGTTCATTGCTTCACACATCAATCTAGATTCTTCTGCTACACCTATGTCTGATGTACCAGCTGTAATGATCCCAACTTTACCGCCTTGAAATTTTATTGATTTTTTAAATAATAATATTGATGATGAATTTTTTCCAGTTTTTATTTTGACTTTTAACTTCTTTGCAAATGCTGTAATTTTCAAATAATCCTCTTTTTTAATCCTTGATATGATGATTGAATTTGTTTTCTCTAATGTTTTTTTCGTGATTTTTTTAATTTCCTCTAATTCTTTTGTTTCTGCAAATATCACTTCTGGAATTCCTTTCCTTTTTCTTCTATTGATATCAATTTTGGCAATTCCTTCAATCTCTTCAATCGAATAAAGTGACAAAAGTTTTTTTGCACTTTTTATTGAAATCTTTCCTTTCTCTAATGATTCTAAAATTTCCTGAATTTCCACTAATATTTTTTCTTTGTTTAGATAAAAAAATGCTTAGATTTCAATTCCTGAAATTGCACTTTTTACACTGTCTACTGCTTTATCAAATACCTGTCTTTCTTCATCATTTAGATCTAGTTCAATAATTTTCTCTACTCCCTTCTTTCCGATAATTGCCGGAACCCCAATTGTGACATCTGAGTGTCCATATTCGCCATCAAGATATGTTGCAACTGGGATAACTTGTTTTCTATCTCTTACAACTGCTTCAATAATTGCTGAAATTGCATTTCCTGGGGCATGTACTGTTGCACCTTTTAGTTCAATGACTTTGGCTGCAACTTGTTTTGTGTTGATGATTAATTCGTCTAATTTTTCTTTTGGAAGCATTGTGGATAATGGAATTCCTGAAACTGATGAAAATCTCGGTAATGGCAACATATTTTCACCATGCTCACCAATTACAAGAGCTCTAATGGAATCTCTTGAATGACCTGTTGCCTCATGAATAAATTGTCTAAATCGTGATAAGTCAAGCATTCCTCCCATGCCAAATACTCTACTTCTATCAAATCCAGATACCTTATGAGTAATGTATGCCATTGGATCAAGTGGATTTGTAACTGGAATTATCATAGAGTCATCTGCATATTTTTTGACATTTTCAACTACGCTTTTTACAATTGTTGCATTAATTTTCAAAAGATCCATTCTAGTCATTCCTGGTTTTCTCCCAGAACCTGCTACTACTACAACAACATTGGAACCTTTCATGTCTTCAAAATTATTAGAACCCTTCACTTCTACATCTATTCCTTGTTCAGATAACATATGATTGATGTCCATTGCCTCGCCTTGAGGTAGTCCTTCTGCAACATCTAGTAACAAAATTTGATCATCTAATTGCTTTAATGCTGAGAATAATGCTGCATCTCCGCCAACTTTACCTGAACCGATAATTGTAATCATAAAACACACTCTAAATTTTCAATAATTAAATCTAATGAAATTCATTAATTTTTAGTCGAATTTATAAGCATTTTTGACAATTTTCAATTATGGTTGTTGTAATAGATCCACAGATTGCGGGAATTTCTGGAGATATGCTTCTTTGTTCTTTAGTGGATTTAGGTGCATCAAAAAATAAAATTATTGATGGTATTAAAAAATCTGAAAAATTTCTTCCAAATTCAACTATTGAGAAAATCGATTTTCAAAAGATCCAAAAACATGGAGTAGATTCTACACAATTAATTTTAGAAATAGATGAAAATATTCATGAAAGAATGGGGTCAGAAATAAAAAAAGCAATTATTAAATCTGTGAATCTGCTTGGACTTTCAGAAAAAGCAAAAATTTTTTCAGAGTCTTGTATTGATTCTCTTATATCTGCTGAATCAAAAATACATGGAATTCCAGAAGACTCGGTTCATTTTCATGAAGCCTCAAGTATTGATACTTTAATAGATATTGTTGGAGTGGCAATTGCATTAGATGATTTAGGATTCTATGATGAGAAAATTTTCTGTCTACCTGTTTCGGTTGGTAGCGGTTCTGTTACTTTTTCACATGGTACTATGTCTAACCCTGCAAGTGCAATTCTTGAAATTTTTAAAAATTCAAACTTGATGATTACAGGAAATAATTCTAATGCTGAATTAACTACTCCTACTGGTGCCTGTATTTTGATTAATTTAACAAATATCTATGTTGAATTTTATCCTTCAATGAAAATTGAATTTGTAGGTTATGGTGCAGGACAAAAAGATTTTGAATCTTTTTCAAATGTCTTAAAAATTGTAAAAGGTCGTGATGATTCTTTTAATACTGATTCTGTAAAAATACTTGAAACAAATGTTGATGATATTTCTGGAGAAATCTTAGGTAATCTAATTGAAAAAATCATGTTAAAAGGTGCTAAAGATGTTTCAATCTATCATGGAATAACAAAAAAAGGCAGACCCACAAATTTGATATCTGTGATTTGTGATGATATTAAAGTAGATGAAATCGTTGATACTTTGGTTCTTGAAACTGGAACTTTGGGAGTGAGAATTTCTGAATCAAATCGTTTTATTGTTCCACGTTCAGATCATGAGATTACACTCGTTTTTAATAATCAATCTTTTAAAATACATTACAAAAAATCTTCATTTAAAGGGAAAATTGATTTTAAAATCGAATTTGATGATTTGAGAATAATGTCTAATTCAATTGGCAAATCAATTAAAGAAACTGATTCTATTTTACGAAAAGAAATCAAAAAACTGGAGAATATCTGATGAGTAAATTTAATGAATTAAAAAATTGGTTTGGTGATAAAAATAAAGTGTTCATAGCATTATCTGGTGGTGTTGATAGTGCACTAGTTGCATATGCTGCATTTCAACAATTAGGAAGTTCTGCAATTGCAGTTACTGCTGATTACAAGACTTTGTCAAAAGAGGAATTAGAAACTGCCAAACAAGTTTGCTCAGAAATTGGTATTGAACAACTTTTCTTGGATTATGATGAACTTGAGAATCCTGAATTTACAAAAAATGATTCTACTCGTTGTTTTCATTGTAGATTAGAGTTAGGAGATCACTTACTTGAATTAGCCAAAAAACATGATGTTTCGATAATTGTTGATGGCACAAATCTTGATGATTTGGGTGATTTTAGGCCTGGAATTGAGGCATTAAAACAAAATGGGATTAGAAGTCCTCTGGTTGAAACTAATTTTTTGAAATCCCAAATTCGTGATATTGCAAAATCTGTGGGATTATCAGTATTTGACAAACCATCAAATTCTTGTTTGGCATCAAGAATTCCGTGGGGACAAAGAGTTACATCTGAAAGATTGGCTAGAATTGAATATGCTGAAATACTTGTCAAACAACTTACAAAAACAAAACAAGTACGTGTACGTGATTTTAATGGTATTGCAAAAATTGAAGTTGAAAAAGAAATGATTTCTGTATTTGATGATGACATTATAAAACAACTTGATGAGAAATTACGGATGATAGGATTCTCTTCAGTTCAAATTGATCCGGAAGGGTATAAACCAGGAAAAATTAATGTGATTGCAGATTGATATATTTGGATAATGCTGCATCAACTAAAATTCATGACGATGTCTTTGAATCAATGTTGCCTTATCTTAAAGAACAATTTGGTAACCCTTCATCTATTCATCGTTATGGTAGATTGGCTCATAAAGCAATTGAAAAATCAAGAAAACAAATTGCATCACTAATCAATGCTGATCCATCTGAAATTTTAATTACTTCTGGTGGCACTGAATCAAACAACACTGCACTAAATGGCGTGGTTGTGAAAAGGCTATCTAGTCAAATCATAACTTCTCAAATTGAGCATGATGCAATTTTAGAACCATGTAAAAAATTATCTCAAAATGGATTTGATGTACATTATGTTTCAGTAGATAAATTTGGTTTAATTGATATTTCTGAATTAGAAAATCACCTTTCTGAGAACACTAGTATCGTTTCAATAATGTTTGGAAATAATGAAGTTGGTACTATTCAGCCAATCTCTGAAATTGCAAAATTGTGTCATGATAATAACACCATTTTTCATACTGATGCAGTTCAAGCAGTAGGTAAAATTCCAATAGATGTCAAAGAATTAGGCATAGATTTACTCACTATTTCATCTCACAAACTTTATGGTCCAAAAGGAATAGGTGCATTATATATCAAAAATGGAATTGATATTGATCCTGTAATTTTGGGAGGAGGTCAGGAATCTGGATTACGTTCAGGAACTGAAAATGTTGCAAATATTGTGGGTTTTGGAAAAGCTTGTGAAATCGCAAAAAATAATCTCTCTGAAAATCTTATTCATATGGAAAAATTACAAAATTCTTTAATTGAAAAAATTCACGATACTATTCCAAAAGTAACTTTGAATGGTCATCCACAATTAAGATTGCCCAATAATGTTCATTTTACATTTCTTGGTGTAAATGGAGAGGATTTGATTATCAAACTTGATGAATATGGTATTGCAGCATCCACTGGTTCTGCTTGTTCTGTTAATACTCAAAAAGCTTCACATGTTTTACAGTCTATGGGATTTTCGCTTGAACAAATTACTGGATCTTTACGATTAACCCTTGGAATTTTTAATGATGAAAAAGAAATTGAACAAACTGTTCAAATCCTTAAAAAAACAGTTCAAGAACTACGAGCAGTTTCTCCATTTAAAGAAAAATATTCTTTTACTTTTGAAAATTAAATTCTTATTTGGAATTTATTTCTGGTACTGATAATTATTGTCATTATTCCTACTATCAAAACTATCATTACCATTGTACCAAATTCTGGAACAACATAAGTGCCAATAATCTCGATCTTTGAATCCCCTTCCTCAAAATTGATTGTTATTTTTCTTGATTCTGCTAGTACCACTGATTCTTGATATGCTACATCTATGCCATCTATCAAAATTATGAAAATATCGTCTTTGCCATCCTGTTTTTCAGCACCTATGAATTCTCTAGGTAAATCTAATATAATGGATCCATCATCTGTTGTTTCTATTTCAACTTCTAATGCAAAATTGTTTGAATTTATTATGATGTCTTTAACTATACTTCCTTTAATCGTATATTCTACATCAAATGTCCCTTTGCTTCCTGCATTTACTTCAAAATTTTCTTTTGTTTCAACTATGTCTGATTTTGATAAATAATTAAATTCTGTTTCTGCAATTGTTCCACCACCTACTTCGTATGAGGATCTTACTACATACGTGCCTGATTTTTTCCATAATGGCCCTTCTGCAAGTACTGTATGTGAATATGTGCCATCCTGTGCTACTGTGATCTGTGCAATCTCTATCATATTCCCTTCTGTGAATAATTGTAATACTACATTTACTCCATTGATGGCTGTATTCACTTTACCTGAAATTACAATAGTATCTCCTTCATCATAATTTTTATCATCTGTTTTAACTGTGATTGGAATTATGGTTGACTCTGTATCCTCTTGTGCAAAAACTGTTCCCGTTGATAATATTGTTAAAAATATGATGCCATAAAATATTTTAAGATTCATAAATCAATTTCTACATGTTTGTATATTTCCTTTACTATTAAAAATGAAAAAATGAAAAAAAGTTGTGATTTTAGTATCTTGGCATAATGCTAAGTCTTGATTTTGCAGATATTGCAATTATTGAAACAATTGCTACTGCTAGAATCATGGCTGCGATTGTACCAAATTCTGGAACTACAAATGTACCGATTACTTCAATTTGTTCAGCGCCTGCAGGGAACATTATTGTTACTTTGTTTGCAACAATTTCAACATCATCCCATTCTTCTCCGTCAACTAGTATCATGAAGATACCGTCTTGGACTGTTTTAGATGGTGTTACTGTTAATATTCCATCATCATTGGCGTTGATATTAATGATAATTGAGTTATCATTAGTATTGAGAGTTGCACTAGTTACAATTCCTCCTGAAATACTAAATGGTACACATTGACCACTTGCAGTTATTTCATTAACACTACATTGTTTGTCTGCTGTTGGTGTTGAGTATGTTGGTGTATATGCAACTCCACCTGTTAGTTCAACTTTTGCACTGTTACTTTTTTCAGCACTTCCATAGTTTACTTTAATGGTGTAGGTACCGTCGTATTTCCACATTGCACCTGCTGTGTTTAACGTTGTCTCAAAACTGCTATCATCTGCTACAGTGAGTTGATCAATTGTAACAATAGAATTTAGAGGACTTACAACAGTAACAGTAACTGGAAATCCAGAGGCTACATTTGCTACTTGACCTGTTACCATAATCATGTCATTATGTTCATAATTTGTTTTATCTGTCCAAACAGATATTGGCATATCTTTAAGCAATTCTTCATTTGCTGTTATTCTAACATCTGTTAGAATATCTTTTACAAATGCTTGTTGCTCAGCATATGCTGATGACATAGTTATGGCACCAACTATGGTTAAAACGGTCAATAGCGCGAACGACGTACGATTGTTCATCTTGATGCGATTTGAATCTGTCTATATTTATGTATATTTAAAAAATGAAAAAAAGTTGTGATTTTAGTATCTTGGCATAATGCTAAGTCTTGATTTTGCAGATATTGCAATTATTGAAACAATTGCTACTGCTAGAATCATGGCTGCGATTGTACCAAATTCTGGAACTACGACCCCATCTTTGATATCAACTTCTGTTGAAGCCTTGTATGCTGAACTATCAAATTGTTGTGCAGTTACAGTGTATATTCCATCTTGTGTCCATAATGGTCCACCTGTTGTAATCACTGAAGTAAATTCACCATTAAGTGATGGTGATACTTGATCTATTGATACAACATTTCCATTTGGTGCAATTATTGTTAATGCAACATCTGTACTTATCCTATCTGTTGTTCCTGTGATTACAATTGTATCTGATCCCATTTCGGCTTCTGCATTAATTTCAATTCCTGCATTCTTAGTAACATTTGGTTCTATGTCTGTGAAAATACCTGTCTCTAAATTAGATAGAGTTGCAGAATTCTTTTCAGTCATTCCATTTGTTACTTCAACAAGCACTTCTAAATTATACAATGAACCTGGTACTACTGATTGCATTGCTTCAATGGTGTAGAATCCATTTTCAGTCCATAATGAACCTACTTTGAATTCTAATGCAAATTCTCCATTTTCATCTGGAGAAATTTGATCAACAGCTACTACATTATTTCCACTAGGGGATGTTATTCTAAATGTGATATCTGTAACGTCAGATACTGTCATACCTGTGACGGTAATTGTATCTGAGCCTTTATCAGATGTAGCTGTAATTGCCATTCCTTGACTTTGAGCAAAAGCGTCTTGTTGAATTGATGTCATTGATATTAATGACAGTGCCATGAAGACAATTGCCATTGATGTTGTAGAACGTTTAAAATTCATCTTATTTGAAATCATATGCCTCTGTATTTATGTATATTTAAAAAATGAAAAAAAGTTGTGATTTTAGTATCTTGGCATAATGCTAAGTCTTGATTTTGCAGATATTGCAATTATTGAAACAATTGCTACTGCTAGAATCATGGCTGCGATTGTACCAAATTCTGGAACTACAAATGTACCGATTACTTCGATCTCTTCAGCACCTGCTTGGAATGGTATGGTGAGTGTTCTACTTGTTGATGATGTTGTTTCATCAAAGTCTACCTCTTCACCATCAACTAAGACGAAGAATTCATCATCTCCACCATTAATCGTTGCATCCAATACTGATCTAGGGATTGTGAGGGTTAATGAGCCATCTTCTGAGGCATCAACTGAAATAATTAATGAATTTGCATCCACATCAGGCATTATGCTAAGTAATTTTCCGCCTGTAATTTCATATCCTACTAAATCACTAGAACCTTGAATTGAAACAGTTGTATCAGTTATTCCAGTATTATTGTCTACTGGGGTTGGTGGTGTAACTGTACTACCTCCTCCAAATTCAAATGTTGCTGTTGCTGATCTATTTTCGGTTCCATATTGAACTGTAACTGTATATGCACCAACTGCTTTCATTAGTGCTCCTCCAGCAGTTACTTCAGTACTGAATTTCTTATCAGCACCAACTGTTATTTGTGCAATTGATACCAAGTTCCCATTAGGAGCTTTAACAATAACACTTACTGGAGTACCTGAATACAGATTCATTACTTCACCTGTTATTACAATTGTTTCACCCTCTGAATAGGATGCTTTGTCTGTTGTAACAACAATCGAATTTTGTATTTGTCCAAATGCTGGTGTCATGCCAATACTTACAATTAGAATTGCAGATAAGGCAAACACCGTCAAATGTGATTTCATTATTTTTACGCCCAGATTTCTACTATTTAAGGTTGTGAAAAAATATGTTGACAAAATAGAAAAATCATTGATTCCTGACGAAATTCAGATTAGATATATATTAACCTGAGCGTGAATTTTTGACAGTTTGTGTGCATTCTTTACTATTACATTTAATGTTCTCTCGGGAGATTTTGTAAATGGCAACTAAGAAAAATCAAGTTTTAGTACCTGATCACATCTATGTTCCAAAACATGAGATAATTACTAAACAAGAAGCAGAAGATGTTTTAAAAAAATACAATTGTAAACCAACTGAATTACCATTAATTTTTGTAAACGATCCTGCCATTCTTGGACTAGGTGTAAAACCTGGTGATATGATAAAAATCACTAGAAATAGCCCAACTGCTGGTACTAGTCTTTACTATAGATATGTGGTGGAAATCTAATGGTACATTCTTCTACAAAACGTTGGCCCGTAATTCAAGATATTCTAAAACGAGAAGGTATTGCACGTCAACATCTAAACTCTTTTGATGAATTCTTAGAACGCGGACTTCAAAGTATAATTAATGAAGTTGGACAAATTGATATCGAAAATGCTGAATATCCATATAAAATTCAATTAGGAAAAGTTAAACTTCAACAACCACGAATGATGGAACTTGATGGATCTATTACTCACATTACTCCTGCTGAAGCAAGATTGAGAAATGTTTCTTATTCTGCACCTGTAATGATGGAGGCAAGTGTCATAGAAGATGGAAAAATTTTGGAATCTAGATTTGTTCATATTGGTGATGTACCAGTAATGGCAAAATCAAATGCATGTATTTTACATAATTTCTCTACTCAAAAATTAATTGAACACGGTGAAGATCAAAACGACCCTGGTGGTTATTTTATCATTAATGGCTCTGAAAGAGTAATTGTTGGATTAGAAGATCTTTCATATAACAAAATTATTGTTGATAGAGAAACCGTTGGTGGAAACATTGTTTTCAAAGCCAAAGTATATTCTTCAATTGTAGGATACCGTGCAAAATTAGAACTTGTCATGAAAAATGATGGATTAATTGTTGCAAGAATTCCTGGTTCACCTGTTGATATTCCTGTTGTCACATTAATGAGAGCACTTGGATTAGAATCTGATAGAGAAATTGCAGCAGCAGTTTCTTTGGTAGATGAACTTCAAGATGAATTGGAGGGTTCCTTTGAAAAAGCAGGTGATGTACCAACTGCAAAAGATGCTGTTGTTTATATCAGTAAAAGAATCGCACCTGGAATGTTAGAAGAATTTCAGATAAAACGTGCTGAGACTTTACTTGATTGGGGATTATTACCTCACTTGGGTAAGCATCCTGAAAATAGAAAAGAGAAGGCCCAATTCTTAGGTGAAGCTGCTTGTAAGTTATTAGAATTAAAACTTGGTTGGATTAAACCTGATGATAAAGATCACTATGGAAACAAAGTAATCAAATTTGCAGGACAAATGTTAGCTGATTTGTTTAGAACCGCATTTAGAAATTTGGTTCGAGATATGAAATATCAATTAGAGCGTTCAGGTCAGAAACGTGGAATTAATGCAGTTGCTGCAGCAATTAGACCTGGAATAATTACTGATAAACTAAACAATGCAATTGCAACTGGAAACTGGGGACGAGGCCGTGTAGGTGTCACCCAATTACTTGATAGAACTAATTACCTTTCTACAATTAGCCACCTCAGAAGAATCCAATCCCCTCTTAGTAGAACTCAACCAAATTTCGAAGCAAGAGATTTGCATGCAACCCACTTTGGGAGAATCTGTCCAAGTGAAACTCCTGAAGGCTCAAACTGTGGTTTGGTGAAAAATTTAGCATTATCTGGAATTATTTCTGTAAATGTACCCTCTGAAGAGATTGTTGAAAAACTCTATGATCTTGGAACTGTGCATTTCTTTGATGCCAAAGAAGATTTGAAAAAAGATGGAGCTAGAATATTTGTTGATGGACGTTTAATTGGATATTACAAAGATGGTGAAGAATTAGCAGCATCACTTAGAGATCTTAGACGAAATTCAAAGATACATCCTCATGTTGGAGTTTCATTCCATGCATCTGACATTGAAGGTTCAACCAAAAGATTGTATGTCAATTGTAATGCAGGGCGAGTTTTACGACCACTAATTATTATCACAGATGGTAAACCCTTACTCACTGCAGAATTATTGGATAAAATTTCTAAAAAATTAGTTTCTTGGACTGATCTTTTGAGAATGGGTGTTTTAGAAACTATTGATGCAAATGAAGAAGAAAATTGTTACATTACACTAGATGACAAAGATACAAAGAAACACACTCATCTTGAAGTATTTCCACCAGCAATCTTAGGTGCAGGAGCTTCTATCATTCCATATCCTGAACATAATCAATCTCCAAGAAATACCTACGAATCAGCAATGGCAAAACAAAGCTTGGGATTTTCTACACCTATGATGAATACTAGTACCTATGTAAGACAACACCTTATGCTATATCCACAAGTTCCTGCTGTTAACACAAAAGCTATGAAACTTTTAGGATTAGAAGATAGACCAGCTGGTCAAAATTGTATTGTTGCAGTACTCCCATTTGATGGTTACAACATTGAGGATGCAATTGTACTCAGTCAATCTTCTGTTGATAGAGGATTGGGAAGAACATTCTTTTTCAGAATTTATGATGCTGAAGCAAAACAATATCCTGGTGGAATGCGTGATAACTTTGAGATTCCTAATGCTGAAGATAATATTCGAGGTTACAAAGGAGAACGTGCATACAGACTACTTGAGGAAGATGGTATTGTTGCAGCAGAATCCCCAGTAAAGGGTGGTGATATTTTAATTGGTAAATCTAGTCCACCTAGATTCATGGAAGAGTATAGAGAGTTTGAATCAACTGGTCCTTATAGGAGAGATACTTCTATTGGTGTAAGACCATCTGAAGCAGGTGTTATTGATACTATTGTTATGACTCAATCAAATGAAGGTGGAAAAATGTACAAGGTTAGAGCAAGAGATATGAGAATTCCTGAAATTGGTGACAAATTTGCATCAAGACATGGACAAAAAGGTATACTTGGAATATTAGCTAAAGCAGAAGACTTACCATACACTGTAGATGGAATATCTCCTGATGTTTTGATTAACCCTCATGCGTTCCCATCTAGAATGACTGTTGGAATGATGATGGAATCTATTTGTGGTAAAGCAGCATCATTACGTGGAAAACGATTTGATGGTTCTGCATTTGTTGGAGAAAAAATGGATGAAGTTAAAGAAGTAATGGATGCACATGATTTCAAATATTCTGGTAAAGAAATAATGTATGATGGAAGATCTGGAAAAGCATTTCCAGTTGAAGTCTTTATTGGAGTTGTATATTATCAAAAACTTCATCACATGGTTGCAGATAAAATACATGCAAGAGCACGTGGACAAGTTCAGATGTTAACTAAACAACCAACTGAAGGAAGAGCAAGAGGTGGTGGATTAAGATTTGGTGAAATGGAAAGAGATTGTTTAATTGCATATGGTGCATCAATGATTCTAAAAGATAGATTACTTGATGAGTCTGATAAATCTGATATTTTTGTATGTGAAAGATGTGGTCTTGTAGCATATCATGATGTTAAACAAAGAAAATACGTTTGTAGAGTTTGTGGTGATAAAGCCAAAGTATCCTCTGTATCTGTTGCATACGCATTCAAACTACTCTTGCAAGAAATGCAAAGTCTTAACATTGCACCAAGATTGCTAATCAAGGAGAAAATCTAGTATGTCCATTCAAGCTATAAAAGCAATTGATGCAATTAGATTCTCTATTTGGTCTCCAACTGAAATTAGAAAATATTCTGTTGCTGAAATAACTGCCCCTGAAACTTATGATGAAGATGGCATGCCTGTACAAGGAGGTCTTATGGATGGCAGATTGGGAACACTTGAGCCAGGACAAAAATGTCTTACCTGTGGAAATACAGCTGCACGATGTCCTGGACACTTTGGACATCTTGAACTTGCAGAACCAATTTTACATATTGCATTTATTGACAATATCTATAAATTATTACAATCAACTTGTCGTTCTTGTGCAAGACTCAAAGTTCCTCAAGAAGATTTAGAGGTATTCAAAAATATTAAAACCAAACATGCTGCTTACACTGTAATTTCCCAAAAACGTATTCCAGAACAAATTATTGAAAAAGCAAAAAAAGCAAAAGAATGTCCTCACTGTGGTAAAACACAATATGAATTAATTTTTACAAAACCAACTATCTTTGTTGAAAAAACTGAAATTGGTGAACATAGATTACTTCCAATTACGATTAGAGAAAGATTCACACAAATCCTTGATGATGATTTAGAATTATTATCATATGATCCAATTACTGCTAGACCTGAATGGTTCATTTTACAAGCATTCCCAGTACCTCCTGTAACTGTTAGACCTTCAATTATTTTGGAAACTGGAATCAGATCAGAAGATGACTTGACTCACAAAATGGTTGATATCATTAGAGTTAATCAGAGATTAAAAGAAAGTAAAGATGCTGGAACTCCTCCTTTAATTGTTCAAGATTTAGTTGACTTGTTACAATATCACACAACAACTTATTTTGATAATGAAGTTTCAGGAA
>Ga0233449_1001461_pt1 | contig 21250 bp, 15 predicted proteins | sample SI_124_October20_FD_183012 | JGI IMG/M metagenome (GOLD analysis project Ga0233449, IMG submission 183012) | Seawater microbial communities from Saanich Inlet, British Columbia, Canada - SI_124_October2016_200_MG | ecosystem: Environmental > Aquatic > Marine > Inlet | place: Canada: British... | reverse complement strand
CCCTCGCCAACCTGACGCGGACCATACACATTAAAAGGACGGACGGTGACAACATCAAATCCAAAATCATCCGCATATGCATGGGTGAAATGTTCGCCGGCCAATTTACTTAGAGCGTAAATCCAGCGTTTCTCACTTGCGGGTCCAATTTTTGCAACATCATCCTCTTTACTACGATAAGAGAAGGGACCATAGATTTCGCTAGTGGAAAAATCCATAAAGCGACCTACTTTATTTTTACAAACAGATTCAAGCGCATTATAAATTCCAATCAAGTTGACTTTCATCGTGCGAGTAACCTGATTGCCCACACTATAAATTCCTGCAATGGCAGCTGCATGTATACATATATCCGCTCCCTTCATGCATTCATCCAACTTTGCAGCATCAAGCACATCTCCCTGAATCAGGGTTAAATTAGAGTGTTCTTTTATGGGCGAATAACGCAGAGCGTTTCTTTTCAAGTTGTCATAAATTACAATCTGATTTTTCTCTACGAGACGTTCAATAATATGGCTGGAAATAAATCCCGCCCCGCCTGTCACTACGATACGAGCACCGCTAATCATGTAAAACTCCTTAAATTAACAAATATACAGCAGGACAGGCAGACCGCCATAACCCACTGAATTATATCACTTTATACGTCATTTACCCAATGTTATTACCCGCCATTAATGATGACTCGCAGCAGATAGAGCCGAAACAGGGCAATCAATGGATCATCGCCCTTCATTTCAGTTATTGACGCTAACTTACTAATAACTAATCGGTTTTTTTCTTTAACAGCTTGAGATAACTCGGAAGATTTAATATTCACCGGAGGGTCTTCCTCGAAAGACCAATGAAAACCTTTAACTAAAAGGAGTTGAGGAAGGTGGGGATTAGCAGGGAAGGTTTTTAGCCAGGCAATCTACAATAATTTCGGCAGTATTTCCAGAACCGTAAGGAGAGGCTGAAAAGTCGGGTTCCCAGTCACCCGATTCCAATTGTTGAAATGCTTGAGCCGTTTTTTTCACATCTGCTCCAACCAACTTGTTGGCTCCGCACTCAATTGTTTCCACCCACTCAGTTTCATCTCTAAGTGTTAAACAAGGAGTCTGAAGAAAAAATGCTTCTTTTTGCATACCACCACTATCCGTCATGATTGCTTTGGCATTTTGTAGAAGTTTTATTGTTTCTAGATAAGGTGCAGGATCAATGACTTTAATGGATTTGGATAATTTTATACCTTGTTGAGAAAGTACTTTGCGAGTTCGCGGGTGTAAAGCAAGCACCACCGTACCCACAGAATCGGCTGCATTACTCAAAGCTTGGACAATTGCATTCAACCGGTCAGGGTCATCGGTGTTTTCTGCCCTGTGTACAGTGGCTAAAATGTATTTTTGTGATTCAATGCCAAGAGAGGCGAGGATAGTAGAGCTGGCTTTTCCTTGATAATAGAGCATGCCGTCATACATAATATCGCCCACGCACTCCACACCATAAGTTATACCTTCATCCTTGAGATTCTTTACTGAAACCTGAGTGGGACAAAAAAGCCAGGTGGAAACATGATCACAAAGAACACGGTTAACCTCTTCCGGCATTTTTCTATTAAAACTTCTAAGACCCGCCTCGACGTGGGCAATAGGGATATGAAGTTTTGCCGCAACTAAAACCCCCGCAAGGGTTGAATTGGTATCCCCATAAACCAACAAGCAATCGGGCTGTTCTTGTAATAAAACTTCCTCAATTTTTTCTAGCATCTTACCCGTCTGAGATCCCTGTGACCCAGAACCAATATTGAGATGAAAATGCGGACGCGGAATGTCCAATTCCTCAAAGAAGTTGTCGCTCATATTAGGATCGTAATGTTGCCCCGTATGAATGATTTTTTCTTCAATAGATAAACTGCCAGATTTTGAGTTATGGTTTGCAATGGCACGGGAGAGAGTCGCGGCTTTAATAAATTGGGGTCTTGCTCCTACTACCGTTACAATTTTCATAAATATTTATAGTTAAATATTTTCATGGGTCGGCCCAAAATCAAGCCTTAATGATATTCTTTGCCGCCTCAAGATATTTGCCGCGCGAATCAATGATGATCTGCGCATTTTCCTTGATCATGTCGTAATCAAACTTGTCATGGTCTGTAGCCAGCAACACACAGTCGTATTCCGCTATTGTTTTTGGGTTAAGCGAAACACTGGACAAATTGAATTGATGTTCACGCATTTTGGGGAAAACAGCAATATGTGGATCGCTGTATGAGATCTCTGCACCCAACTCACGTAATTTTTCCATCAACAACACAGAGGGGGATTCGCGCATGTCATCGACATTTTTTTTGTAAGAAATCCCCAACACCAGAATGCGGCTACCATTGATGGCTCTTTTATTTGCGTTGAGCGCTTGAGTGGTTTTGGTGATGACGAAGTTTGAAACTGACGTATTGATTTCACCAGCAAGCTCTATAAACCGGGTATGCAAACCAAACTCTCGCGCTTTCCAAGTGAGATAAAAAGGGTCAATAGGAATACAGTGGCCACCTAAACCAGGACCAGGATAATAGGGAACAAAACCAAAGGGTTTTGTCGCCGCAGCCCGAATCACTTCATGAATATCAATTCCCATTTTGTCGGCAATGATTTTCATTTCATTCACCAAGCCTATATTAACCGCTCGATAAATATTCTCCAGCAACTTGGTCAACTCAGCGGCACGTGTAGAACTTACAGGAACTACTTCGTCTATGACTGCGCCATAAAGAGCAGCACCTATTTCCAAACAATTTTCGGTTACCCCGCCATAAACTTTGGGTATGGTTTGGGTCGTGAAATCAGGGTTTCCCGGGTCTTCGCGCTCAGGCGAATACAAAAGAAATAAATCTTTACCCACCTTTAATCCTCCACATTCCATTCGAGGCATTAGCTCTTCATCAGTGGTTCCCGGATAGGTGGTGGACTCCAACGAAACAACTTGTCCGCCCCGGAAATAAGGCTTCAAAGACTCAACCGTCTTAGTGATGAAAGAAATGTCCGGCTCCCTGTATTTATTCAAGGGAGTGGGCACACAAAGAATAAGCGCATCGGCTTCCCCTCCGCGGCTAAAGTCTGTTGTTGCTTCAAAGAGTGTTTTTCTGGCAGAAGCAATATCATTTGAAGAGATGTGTTCGATATAACTGCGGCCAGCGTTTAATTGTTCGACCTTGTTTTCATCGATATCGAAACCAAGCACCTTGTATCCACTTTCACAGAAACGAAGCATCAAAGGTAGCCCGACATACCCCAAACCAACAATACCAATCACCGCTTCCTTTGATTTAATCTTATCCAATAATTTATTTTTCATGTAATGATCTATTTAAATGTTTGCAATTTTTAGTTGGCATTAGTTACTTTGCGGCGAATTACCTAGTTACCTGAAGTAATCTGAGTTCAAGACCATTCTTTAAGATGGATTGCCCATCATATTACGAACTCTCCATTTCAAATCGGTGATGACATGTTTTAGCAAATAAGGCTTCACAGCTTTAAAAATTTCTTTCTCTGAGGGGGTCCGACCTAAAAGACGCTCCCTAATTCGATTCATTTCCCGAAATCCCACATCAGACATTTCGGCAGATGTTTTTTGGTCCGGGTGAATACGGAACCCCCCCATGAAACGGGGAAGTCTTGCAAAACGCGCACCTGCTTCGCGAAGGCGAACCAGAAAATCCCAATCCATTGCAAAGCGGAAGGATTCATCGACTTGCCCACCCGCTTTTTCCCAAATGCTCCGTCGCCAGTACAATGTCTCTTGAGGAATGAAGTCTGCCCAGGAAAGCACCTCATCGTCATGCGCAGGCATAATCCATCGACCAATGTGTTGATCATTTATATCGATCTGCAAACGGTTACCATAAACAACATCGACTTCAGGATGGCGGTTGAAATAATCGGCGACATACGCCAAAGTGCCAGGAAGAATAATATCGTCAGAATTGAGCCACGCCATTATCTCGCCATTGGTTTTTGCAAATCCAAGATTGATGGCATTCGTTTGTCCCGTATCGGGTTTGGACTCCCATCCGGTCAATCGATCCGAGTATTTTTCAAGAATTTCCTTAGTTCCATCTTTAGACCCACCATCTTGTACGTAATACTCCAGGTTTTCGTATTCTTGATCAAACACACTGTTAAGAGTACGTTCAATGAATTCTGCTTGCTTAAATGAGGGAGTGACTATTGAAATTTTTGGAACAGGATCAATACGAATTGGCTGGTGATAGCTATCAGGAAAACATAAATCTCTTGGAGCATATTGATGCAATATGCCTATCCGAGGAAGAAATATAGCTCGCAACTTAACAAAAGGAAAAAATAATTTTTGTAACAACCTTTCTGTCGGAACAATTACATATCTCCAATAACGAAACCGTGAATCATATTTTTCCAGCAGCTTTCCTTGCTTAAGAATGAAAAGTTCTTTTTCTTCCAGCTTGAGAAGTTCAGTTTCTTTTTCCTCGGCCTCCCGAGTCATTTTTAAAAGTGCCTCTTCTTTTTCCTCTAGCTTAGAAAGTTCAACTTCTTTTTGCTCCGTTTCCTTGATGAGCTCAGACCGTTCTTTAAGAAGCAATTCCTTTGCCTCTGAATAACCTGTTTGTCTTTGGCTGGGAGTTTTTATTGCTTCCTGTAAAATTTCAATTGCTATTGCTTCATTTCCCTTAAAGGAAATCAACCCCACCTCATCTAAATATAGATAATCCAATCCAGACAAGAAGAAGCCTCTCAAGGCATCTTCTGGCGAAGAAACAATGGGCTGTTCATGAACATTGAAGGAAGTATTCACAAGAGCTGGTATCCCGGTATCCTCCTGATATTGAGTCAAAATGTCATGCACCAGTGGGTTACAATCACGGGAAACAAGCTGTGGTCGAGCCGTGCCATCAATGTGTACGGTTGCTGGACAGGCTTCTTTCATTTTTTCTGAACAATCCACAGTAACTGTCATAAATTCCGCCGAATGCTGAACTCGACAGATATTTTTATAAAGTTGCTCGGCATCTTCCATTCGACTTATCGGAGCGAAGGGCATGAATTCAGTTCTATTGAGACGTTCATTAAGAGTCTGATTGATTTCCGGGTCAGTAGCTGAAGCAAGGATAGAACGATTTCCCAAAGCACGAGGCCCAAACTCAGCAGCCCCTTGGTACAAGGCAACCACACCTCCTTTTGCCAATATAGAAGCAATTTCCTTCGCCGGATCCACCGGCTTTCGAACTTGGATTTTTTTTTCAGCAACCTGACTACCAATTTCTTCTTTGGAATAAGAAGGCCCCAGATACATTGAATGTAATGGCTTAGGGTTAAAGTTCGGGTCACCCGAGAGAACATGCCATGCCGCGCCAAGCGCTGTACCATCGTCCGTCATAGGCGGAGCAACAAAGAGTTTTTCGAATCCTGTTTCAACAACACGTTGGTTGATTTTTACATTCGCAAACAACCCCCCTGCAAGACAAATATTGTCACTAACCCAGCCCTGTTTTTTAATACCCTCAAGAATTTCCAGGACATATTGTTCTGCAAAATTTTGAACGCTTGCTGCAAGCTCTTCTCGAGAAATATCATTTGTTTCATCTCTAAACGGCTGCAGTGCGATAGAATCGGGAAGGAATTGAGGGGAAGTCGTTTCGCTGTAGGAAAAAATCCAGCGCAAAGTAGATTCAAGCTTATAGTAATCTTCTGTGAACCATCTTTCTAATATTTTCTGGCAGCGCTCACTCGATTTTCCGTAAGCGGCAAGACCGGTGATTTTCCCCTCATGCTTGTTTGGAGTAAAACCTAATAGAGCTGTGACAAAGGTATAAAGTGAAGTGACCATCGATAATTTCATAACACTGAAATGGTCTAGAGGAACAATTCCTTCTGTTCTATCGCAACGATAAACTCCACCAAACCAGAGATCGTTATACATTCCTCCGTCACAAGTTAGACAGAGAGCTTCTTCAAATTCACTCCCCCAAAAAGCGGAACTCGCATGACTTAATTGATGACTGACGAAAACCTTTTCACAAGGCAGTCCATTCAAAAATTCATAAAAAGGGTCCGCATGTTTCCAGCCGTGAGGCCGAGGACTTGTTAGTGAGTTGGTGTTTACGATACTTTCAACATCCCTGGACAAATCCAAAGATTCATTCGTGCTCACCGCAATTTTTGCAATACGATCCCAGGGAATCTTTTCGAGCAAAGCATAGGGGGGTCGACCGTCCTGTTTTATTCGGGTGACTCTTTCCAGAGACACAGCAAATACTGGTGTTCCATCGGGAGCTACAATAGCGATCGAGCTATCATGCATACCACTGTAGTTGATACCTAATACACTTTGGGAAGGGATATTGTCAGGAAAATTCATTCGTTAGCGATCAACTAAAATTTTTGAGAAAAACCAGGGCTTGGATCGTGAAATAAATTATTCAGTCAAATTAATATTTGGCGTAGAAACCTTTTCGCTGGGAGTTAAATCCGTAACACCCAGAATATTTTGCATGTAATTTGATTTGACATGCTCATAAGGAAAAACCAATTGTTGTTCGTCTGTTATTTTCTTTGCCATCCCCGACTTCGGGTTTGAGTAAAACTGAATTCCATCAGCTTTCATCTTCCCTAAAGGATCTTGCTCATTCAATGGTTCCACAAACCCCTCTTTCCTTCGAGAAAAGCTTTCTGAATCTTCGGCGCCAATTACAATATCCTGTTCATAATGAATCTCACACACACAATTGACTCCTGCATTGGGGCAACCAATCGGTCCTGATTCTAAACGCAATTCATCTTTATGAACATTTCCAATAACGGGACCGTCAACGGTAATACAGGGAGTAATATTTCCAGAGAGCAAATCGACTCCAATAACTTTGCTGCTGGCATGACAAGTCGACTTTGTAGTATCAATACCACCTTCCAGATGGATAAACTGCGTTAAAGAATTGGAATGTTTCTTAAGAAGGTTTCGTTCTTCTTCGGTATAGGAACGCGGGTAGTTATCCGTTAACAAGGCTGCTGGGAAAAAGCAAACATCCAATTTTCTACACTTCTCAGCCAATTCATCCATACGATGCAAACGCTTGGGGTGGCCCACAAAACGGAAGAACACCTTATGCCCTCTATCCTTTAGGGCGAGGATACGCTCAAAAAATAGTTCTTCCCATTGTTCTGCTTCGGGATGAAATGCCGCCATCACATAATCTACCTGAGGAGCGGATGTACTGAGCAACAACTTCATACCCGGACTATTACCACCAACATGAAGACCGGTATAAAAAGCAACACGATTGCCCGAATCAAATAGGTTTTGACATAGCAATTCGATATTGGGAGCTAGAAGAGGTTCTCCTCCAGTAAAAATCAGCAGCCACTTCTCATCATCAGTGGTTCGTTTGTTGAAAAAATCTGTAGCACGGTAAATGAATTTTTCATCCTGATAGGGTTTGAGTTGTCTTCCATCAAGAACCTGACCGGTTTCGGCAAGATCGCAGTAACCACATTTCATGGTGCATGTCGCGAATAGAGAAACAACAGCAGTACGTATCATTTACAACTCGGAGAATAGCAAAATAAAAATTTTCCCTGGATATAAGATATTAATTTGCTTTGAAGTTTAGAAATTTTAGGGCCCTCTTTTTCTTTGAATTTTACTCACTTGCCATTGTGGCTCAAGATAGAGGCTGATCTGACGCGAATTAAAACAAAGGATAGATATCGTCTGCTTGGTTGGAATTCTGTTTCGACTTTATAGGATTTTTTTTTCGAAATATATTTCGAAAAAATGCTGCTATTAAAGAGAGGAAACCGTTTTTTTTATTGGCATTCATGGCATTGTAAAATTAGACTGCTGGCAATTAATTTTAGACAGAAAGTGCTGCCTCAGTTTCTTCTGTTTCATTTTCAAAAACATTATGCGAAAGCGGAGCATTTTTCAAAAACTCAATTCTTTTAAAAGCAATTCCTAATTCCCGACTATCATTTACAGCAAAGAAAGGCTCAGGAATTTTGAACTTGACCCAAACCGTGCCTTTCAAGCCCATTGGGATAAGAATATTGTCTATTCTCCACCCTGGTGACTCGATCTCATATTCCAGCGTTTGTTTTTCATTAAAACTAATCTCCACTTTTGCGTTTTCCCTCATAGCCGCCCAGGAAACCTGCAGGACTGATATCTCCTTTTTAAAGTGGAAGGGTATCTCAAATTCAGTGCGTGACCAACGTAAGCCCTTTTCTCTTTCATGCCAGCCTGCATCACTTAAGCGAATATCTGGAGTATCCATGGAAATCACATCGCCAAAAGCCATTTCAGAGAGGTCGGTTCTCTTGTCCAACATAATTGCTTTGGGGAACGCACCGACAACGTGGCGATCCTGGAATGCGGCATCTTCAAGTTCAAAAGCCAATTCAGCCGATACTTCTTCTTTGTCCAGACCTTGAGCCTCTAAAGCTTTCACTCTTTTCATGCGAGAGTATGGAGATTTCTTAAATTCCGCAAAATCTATTCTTAAATAATCTACTAGATCTACCAACTCTTTAGTGGAAAGCGTTTCGGTTCGAATGATATGGTCTGTATGATCGTAGTCTCTAATTTCCTCAGGGGTTAGCAAACCTCGTTTGACAATATCATCGGTGAGCGGGGCTCCAAAAAATGGAAATAATAATTGAACAGGAGCGTAGCTGGGATTAACTTGCCTGATAAAATTGGCGGTTTCAAGTAAGGTATCCACAGTATCGATAGGTGCTCCAGCAATGAATGACGCCAAAGATTTGATTCCCGCAGAGTTGCAAAAATCAATAGCCTGGGCTATATCGTCAATTGATTCTCCCTTTTTATAATATTTCAAAACCTCTGGGGACCCACTTTCTACCCCAAAAGTCATCATCCAGAATCCTGCTTTTTTCGCTAAAATAAACTGTTCTGGACTTGTGAAATCGGCTCGAGTCAGACATCGGAAAATCAGTTTTTCGTTGAATTTGTGTTTAATGATGGTTTGGCATAATTCTTCGAACCAAGCATGATTCGTGTTAAGAATATCGTCGACAAAAAATGCCTCCTTTGCACCCATTTTTACTATAGTGTGAAGCCATTCCATCACTTTGGGAACTGGAACTATATTAGGCTTGTGCAACCAAATGGAATTTCCACAAAAGGTACAAGCGTAAGGGCACCCTCTATTTGCGTAAAGGTTTACAGAGGGCCACGCACCTACCGGTGAAGAACCTGGATAATATTTGAAATCAAAACCCGTGAAATCGGGCATCGGTACGATAGAGCCATGAATATAATCTTTGGATTTAGGGATGGTCTTGAGTTTATCGTTTTCCCAATAAGCAAGGCCACCAATTTCATCCAAAGGTTTGTTTTGCTCAATAGCCAGTAACAACAATGGCAAAACAGCTTCCCCTTCTCCTGTGACTGCGTAATCAATAGCTCGGCATTGATTCATCAACCATTCGCAGTCGTTTCCCGGCAAAGGGCCCCCTACAATCAGTTTAACACCCGTCTCTCTTTTGATTCTCTCAAGAAAGGGAAAGATTCTTTGCGCTCTTAAAGAAACAAGAGGCACCCCCAGATAATCGAATTTTTCTTTTTTAATGATAGAGATTACTTCATCATTACTGAGCATATAAACATCTTGGTCGATAAACCCGTAATCAATGGAAAGGTCGCGGCAAACACCCATTAGCAGCATGAGACCTACGTGCGGCCCATTTTGAAGGATGGCTCTACTTCTGGATTCTGGATTTAAAAATCCAATCTTCCCGGAAAATTTCTCGTATTTTAGCTGCTCAAAAATATTTTCCACATCGGCTTTATCAATATCGACATCTACGCTTTTCATTTCCAACCTCTTATATTTATACTAGCCAAATCCAAATAAATGGTTTCTTTAAAAAACTGTCTAGAAGCTTACTTTAAATTTGGATTTACACTCGTATTAACGGCCATAAAGTATTCCGAAAATCAAACTATCAATTTAAATTCTTTAAGAACCACCTTATACCCAAAGGACAAGCAACCAGAAAATATCCACCTATTTTCGGCAGTTATTTTGCAAAAAAGCTTTTCTTTACTTATAGTTTTATCGGCTTCGGAAACTTCCAACTTTAACATTTTCAATCACTATCAGCATTTATATTATAAATTTCAAAGGGTTAGCGGTCAAGGAAAAGACCTTACATCCCCTCCTTAAATATTCGGACTCTTAAATTTTGGTATTAATCAGTCCATTTCCTTTTGAAGGAGAAAAACAAAAAATCCGGGAAAATATTTTTTTTCAGCTATCCGCTGCTCAGAAATTTGGCGCATCGTTTTTTCTTCACTAACCAGACCTTGCAAATCCTTGATATCTGCAAACTTATTAATTGATGTTGATACAAGTTTACAACCTAACTCCGGTAATAACTGGACTATTTCTTCAATTGTATGCAAAGTTTCATGTGGATGTAGAACTTGATCACGAAACCAACTTCTCAAATGAGTTTCATCTTTTAAAGGATGCAATTCTTTGTATTTGAGTAATAGTTCTTCATGGTTTAAACCATTTCCCATTAAATCTTCAAAATATTTTAAAAAGGGTTTTCTCCCAGGCTCATGGTAAAGCCCTATAAATAAAAAACCATCTTTCTTCAGTAAATTTTCACAAATAGCTTTGATTGCACCAATACAATCATCTGTATGATGCAAAACACCTAATGAGATAATTAAATCAAAACCTTCTTTTTTCTGCCTTCTGTTTGCAGAAAATTTAAACAAATCCTCACATAAAAATTTTGACTTTAAATTCAATTTTTTCGCAACAGCCTGGGCTCTTTCAATTGCATGAGGATTAAAATCCAACCCCAAAATTTCTTTTTTATAATGTTGAGCAATGGAGTTAGTCAACCAGCCTGGACCACAACCTATATCTAATAAATTTTCACAAGTTGAAATCAAACCTTTTAAAGGAGGGTATATTTCTTCGATAGGTTTGAGCTTTAGGAGAGATTCAACCTGTTGCTCAATGGTTCCATAATAATTAAAGGGTAAAGTTTTATAAAATTCCAAAACTTCATTATTTTTGCTTGGGTTTTTCATCCAATCGCTCTAATTTGTGATGTACTTCTAAATAACCATTAAAGGTCTTGATGCTATGCAACCTCACCTCTAATCAGCTTATAAATACACTTTGAAATAATATCATATCCCTTATCGCCAAAATGATAAGAATCAAGAAAGACTTCATCTGCCATTGTCAGGTCGTCGAAAACCCCGGTGAAATCAAAAAAATGAAAATGCTCATATTTTTGTTCAAGGGATTTTAGTTCAATGGCAATCAACTTAAAACACTCACGATGATAGTCAATTTGATCTGGATGCCAAGCAGACAAGATTTTCTTTTCTCTGACAGTCAGCGCCTTTCCCGTTAAAGGGATAATGGGTTGCAACAGAAAATAATGCTTGGCACCTGCTGATGAAAGAATATGGCATTCAACATCCACATTTTTTTTCATTATCCGGGCAATTTCTTCAGGCGGCAAAACCTTTTCTCTATTTTCAATGGGGTCTGCAATTGTTTCATATCCCGCAGAGGCATTAGCAGCATTTATTAATTTCCAGAAATGATTATCTGCATAGCTTCGAAACCACATGGTATTTTTAAAATTCCAACCCCAATGAGCATCGTTATTCCCTGAAAGAGAAACTATAATATTAGGTTCCATTTCTGAAACAAGGTTTTCAATGGCGATTCTCTCGTGTGCCGAAGACCATGCAGCTGCAGCTACAGTAAACACCTCATAAGTTCGGGCTTCCTTAGACGAATTGTTTTTTAAATGCGTTTTTAAATAACCTCCAATGGTTCTTTCCTGATCTGGCGCACCAGACCCAAATGCTGTAGACCCACCGACCAGAAATAACCTATAGGCATTTTTTTGTTTGGGTGAAATAATGTTTTCTGCTGCTCTAAACTGATTCGAGTTAATCTGGAAATCTTTTTCTTTTGCTGGAGCAGGCGCATATCCCACAAATGGAGAAAGAATTAACGCCGTTGCGTCCCAGTTGTAAGTATCCATCTCGCGAAGGGCCGTTTCACTATCATAATAAGCTTGCGCCATCCCTTTTTTTTGTTCATCGTCCTTAACCATTTGCCCCAGAAGGTAAGAATTCTTCCTAACTTTGAGTAAACTCTTAATTTCGGCGACGCTCTTCCACTTTCCAAAAAAATAACCACAAAAAAACAAGAGCGCTGAAAATAGAGATATAGCCACTGTAGAGAATGTACTCAAGGATTCAACCTGCAATAATTAAGTTTAGAAAATTGAATTATCATTCGGTTTTTTAACAAAACCACTTTCATTCTATAATCGTCATAGACAGATCTGCGATTCCATTAAAGGGAACGCGGTTTGCCGAATAATCAAAGGTTACGTTAATCGGCCCGATGGAATCATGCCAGTCACAAACCTTGCCGGCGTTGGGATTGATGTTGCTTGAATCCGGCTCACCACAATGAAAACTCGCGGTGTATTGACCGGGCTGCAATGACATTTTAACTTTGATTCCATGAACTATTTCTTCCCCAGCCTCCAGTTTGGGCAAGGAAATTCCAAGCTGGAGTGTATTCTTGCCAAAAACCAGGTTATTCATCCTATCAAAAAAGGAGATTCCCAGGAGAGGGTTTTGAATTTCTTTTTTCGCTTTGATTAGAAAATAAAAGTACAAGTCTTCCATCAAAGGCACAGCCAAGGTATCCGAATTGCTCGAGTCAACTATCCTGGCGGCGACGATCTCCATACCTCCATGACCGTGTCTGTGTTTGCCATCCAGCACTGAATTAGATTCAATCGCCACCCGAGCAATTTGATCATCATTTTTTATTACACTGGTAGGTTCCGTTTCCAAACGAGTTGCAGAAGATGCCGAGGAAGTATTTGAAGAAGATTTTGTGGAATAACGTTCAATGGCCTGCTCTGGTTTTCCCTGGAATATACATTCGCCGTTGTTCAATAGTATGACCCTGCTCGATAAATTTTGAACCGCATTCAAATCGTGAGATACGAAAATGAAAGTGACACCATTATCCATTTGCTCCCGAATTCGAGTAAAACATTTTTGTGAAAAAAAGATATCGCCAACGCTCAGCGCTTCATCGATGATGAAAATTTCAGGTTCCATGAACATAAACATCGAAAAAGCCAGTCTGACGTGCATACCTGAAGAATATGTTCGGACAGGTCGATCAAAAAACTCCCCGATATCAGCAAACTCCTCGATAAGACTCATTCTTTCTGCATTAATGTAATCTTCTGGAAAACCGAGCAAGCTTGCACTGTTGAACACGTTTTGTTTTCCGGTGAGTTCCACGTTGAATCCGGTTCCCAGTTCCAGAAGCGAAAGTACACGTCCCTTCATTTTCATTGAGCCTGTTGTTGGCCATAAAGCGCCAGTAAGAATTTTCAATAGAGTGCTTTTTCCGGCACCGTTTTCGCCGATGATTCCCAAGCACTCTCCTCTTTTTACTTCCAGAGATATATCTTTGATAGCCCAAAAGTCGGAGTGCTTAACGACACCTCCAAAAGATAGCCATTCCCTGAGGCGATCTTGAGGACTATTGTAAAGTTTGAACTTTTTCCCAAGTCCCTGAACCTTTACAACGATCTCATCGTTCATATGCAATCCCTAATTTCAGGTCTCAAGCGCCTCAATACAAGGTAGGCCAATAGAGGAACGATTAAGCTCCAACTGATCATGGCAATCCAAAGGCTGCTATCTGGAAAACGGTGGTAAAGAAAAATCTCTCGAACTGCAGTGATGTAATGGAAAGCAGGGTTTATGAATGCCATATCCTGCATAAACTCAGGAAGAATCGTTATGGGATAAACTATGGGGGTCAACCAAAACCAGGCTTGGAAAAGGATGGGTAAGGAATGTCCAACATCTTTAAAAAATACATTCATGATTCCCAGGAACATTCCTAATCCAAAAGCAAAACATTGAAAAAGCAATAAGGGTAAGGGAAGCAGCAACCAAGTCCAGGAAGGAAAATGAAAGAAAACCATGGAGATTATAATAAGTAATACGAAAGAAATAACGAGACCATAAGTTGCTACTGCTGATTCCTTCGCTACAAAAACCTGCTCAGGAATAGAAAGCTTTTTTAAATAGGTTGCGTTATTTATAAAGGCGTTAGCACCACTGGTGATACATTCAATAGCTGCACTCCAGGCAAGGAAACCAGAACACAGATACAGCGCAAACATTGCGGTGCCACCCTCTGCAGCCCCCATTTTGGAAGCAAAAATGGTAGAAAAGACCGTAAAATATAAAAGAATCATTGTTAGAGGCTGGAGAACAATCCATAAAAAGTCCATAGAAGTTCCAGCATAACGATGTCTGAACCCCGACCAGGATGTTTTCAGTATAAATGAGCGATATTTAAATAGATTAATTATCATCGTATTAAATGCATTGTATTCATTTATTTTTCGTGAACCACGTTTTGTTGAGGGTAAAAAAGCATGTAGAAACGGGGCTCCTGGGTTTTCAAAAACCGGATAGAACTGAAATATTTACTGCGCAATATTGGTTGAGAGGGCCCAGATTGTTATTGAACAATAATGTGGGATTTCGTGAAAGCGCTACCAAGGAAAAAAGCTTTTAAAAATGAAGTTTTTTCAGATTCTAACAATTGCCTATTTATGTCTTCCCCTCATTTAATAGCGTCAAAACGACGCAAAATCTCCAGTGGAGATTTAGGATAATTGAGATATTTCATAAATATTCATTCAAGAACCCACTAACCCATTGATTTCCTAGAACTATTCTATCCTGAACTGCCTCTTTTCTGCCAGCACTTTCTCAAAATATTAAGTCGTATAGAAAGGCCTTGCCCTATCTTTTGCTCAATATAACTTCATGTTTTAGAATGCCAGGTTTCGAGAATCTCGCCAGGTAGATATTGACGATGGCTTTTCTGCGCATAAATTTTTATAGGCCAACTTGCCCACTCCCTTTGAATCAATAAAACAGGTGGTATCTGAAAGGTTTAATCAATAACCGAAGAATTGAATTTTTGAGCGAGAGGACTGGTAAATTCAGTAGCGTTTCAGCTTCCTGCTAGTAGTTGACAGGGGGGGGGCAATCCCATAGAATTGAAGTCTTCTTTTATAAATAATTGAATTACATAAATTTGGAGCGCGTGTTTTATGGCCAAAGCCGGTAAGCCGACAGACTGGATCACAATGAAAATTGATCCGGAAATTTTTGAAGAACTGGGTGTCCGTGATCCCGAAGAAACTAAACGAGAAATGGCCATCAGCAAAAAAACCCGCCAAGTGCGAAAAGAGCTGAAAACCGACCCCGACAACCTTGATTTACAATTAGAGCTAGCTACTCTTTTCATAGATGGCTGCAATTACGAAGAAGCCATCAAACAACTCAAACTCATCCGCAATAAAGACCGGAAAAATCCGCGTGTATATAAATTACTTGGGACAGCATTCGTTCTCTTTAATCACGAAGAAGAAGCTTTGCTGGAACTAAACCGTGCCCATGAATTAGACCGCAATGATTCAGAAACCCTATTCAATCTGGGGGGTGTCTATTTACTCAGGGATATGTATGAAAGTGCAGCAGATGCTTTTGAAAAAGTCATTAAAATTGATCCAACCGATACGACCGCATATGCAAACCTTGCTGCCGCTTACGGAATGCTTAAGACTTATGACAAGGAAATCGTAGCCCTTAAAAAAGTATTGATGTTCGATCCTGAAAACAAAGAATTGCGCTCAGCCTTATCGAATTCCTATTTCAACTCCGATCGTTTTGAAGAAGCGATTGATGCCGCATTGTGTGTTGTGGAAATCGATGAAAAAGACACACAAGCTTATTGTAATCTCGGTAGCTGCTATGCTGCACAAAACATGATAGACGATGCCATCCAGGCATTTCATAAAGCCAGTGAATTGGCACCCGACTACTCTCTGCCCCACACCAATCTGGGAACCCTTTATGCCAACATGGGGCGCATTGAAGCTGCTATCAAAGAATTCAAGGTGTCAGTAAGTCTCAATCCTCAAGACTCTGGAGCCTGGCTGACTCTGTACAGCTGTTACAAAGAAGTAGGAATGATGGATGAATCTCAAAATGCCTATAGCAAGTATGAGGCCATCCTCAATGAACCTGAATTACAACAAGCACCTGGCGGAGATAATCCATCCAATATTCCTGGTGGAGTTTCACAAACCAGCAAGCTGGCGAGCGGTTCGGACTTAAGAGAGGATTCTGCCGGACTGGAATCCTTGCGCGAGAGCAGCAGCGAATAATTCTGGATACCCAACCATGACGCGCTCCCCCGACCTGATCCCGCTTGGGGAATTCAAGCCTTCAGACCAATGGCAAACACACGTTAATTCCATTTTCTATGGAATCAAGGGACCCGAGATACACAACCATTTCCAAACCTATGTCAGCCTCGACCATCGATTAGCACATGCGCTTGCTGAAGATTTCTTCAAACATACAGTCGGGAAACAACCCGAAGGCCTAGTCTGGACCATTCAAGAATGGGGCGTGGGCAATGGAAACCTGGCCGCTTGCTTTCTCAGCCGACTGCAAGAAATTGATTTCAACAAGCAAGTCTATCCATTCATCCATTACATTCTTTGTGATGAATCCGAAGAAATTTTAAAAGGGACTCAAGCGAATCCTCGGTTGCAGCAACATGAGGGAAGGTTTTCGACCGTAAGAATCGATGCAGAACACCTGGATTGTTTCCGCCCAAAGTCCGTCACCAAAATTATTTCAAACGAAATATGGGATGACCTTGCCACAAAAGTTTTGCTCAAACATGAAAACCAATTTTACGAAGAGTACCTTTGTCCGCACATATCGCCTGATTTCCTGAACGAAGATATGCAGGCCTTCATCCAGCAATTCCAACAAAAAAATCTCGAAGAACTAGCGAAGCTACCTTCATTTCTAGATGCCATTCATTGGGAACGCGATTTTCAAAGAGTGGAACTCAGCGATTGGCCCTTTGCAAAAGTTTTGCAAACACATAGCCAAAATTTCAAAGATGAAATTCCAATGCCCATCAACACGGGAGCGTTCGCTGCATTAGAAAAAGCCAAGGAACTCCTCACTTCAAATAGCCAGGGATATACCGGCTTTGACTATGGGATGTTGGAATTCCAAGACCTGAATCAAGAAGGAAGACCCTATTTTAATTTATATGGCGGGCAATACACCTTCATGGTGAACTTTCCTTTATTAGAAGATGTTGGACGGGAGATTGGATTTTCTGAAATAACCAGAGAATATCAAAACAACTTTGTAAAACGTAGCCTGGATGAGGAAGTATCTGGCGTAGTTGAACTAGTACAAAATCACCCTCAGGTTGCTAACATGCCCGGTTGGGATCGTGATATTTTAATGCTTCGCACCTTGCAGGCTTTGAACACCGTTTACCATAGTCCCTATTCTGGAAAACTTAATTATCCGGCCATGCCAGGAACCCCGAAAAAGCAGAGGAAGCAAATCTCACAACTTGCTCAAAATCTTAGTGCCCGTGGTGTTCCTGATACTGTTGCCTATGTAACGAAAGAAGAAGTGCTCGCTGCTTTGAAACCTTTGAGGAAGCTGGGATACAGGGAAAAAGATATAGAAGCCGCTTTCCATTCACCTCCGGCACCGGTCTCCTTCATACACATTCAATTCAAAGATTAAGCAAGCCTCTAATAATCCGATATTTTTCACTCCCGGCCGTTCTCGGATCCTTATTTCATAAGGACCGCTCGCAGCCACAGATAATAATTAAAGGTTCCCTTAATATAGTTTGTAAAATCTGGTAGCCTAGGTAAAAAAGAACTTAAACCTTCAGGAGTTTTTTTAGTGCTCAGCATTTTTGTTGAAACCAGTTGCAATCGCTACAACCGTGACGAATGCATTTCCTGCCATGTTTACGAACCCCTAATGGAACACCCGGTTTCCGAGTGGCACCTTACCGCAGAACAAGCCAGAAACATGGCCGAAAAAATAAAAAATGTCGAAGTGCTCAATACTTTAGCTAAACAAGAGATAAATCTGACGGGAGGAGAAGCATCGCAAAATCCAGATATTGTGGAAATCTGCAAAATCTTTCAAACAATAACCCCACATGTTTGCCTGCATACCAATCTGGATATTCTTTCGGAAAAATCAAAACGCTGGTCGCGACTGGTAGAGATTATGAAATTGAATGCAAGAGTCGACATTACCCTCTATCCGACAGCATGGGAAAGCTCACAAAAACTTTTCCTGGAAAAAATGCTGAAACTTCAAAACAAGTTGATCGTGAATGTTGTGTATGAATCCCTTTTAGACTTAAAAAACCAAATTGGTTTGCTGCAAAACTTTTTCCAGGAAAAAGGCATTGCGCATGTTACCGAATTGCTTCAGACCTACTCCGAAAAAATAGCAACGCTAACAAACGAACACCCCAACTGTGATGATAAAATTTTCACAACACATATGGGAGACATAGAGGCCTTTGCCAGCAAGCCAGACTTCATTTTCGGGATAAGCCTATTACCTGCCTTCAATGTAGATAAAAACGGCTACCGTGGCATGACCTCTCTGCCCTTCCCCAGAGATAAATATTTAATTGGCTGTCCCGCCGCGCGCGGTTCCATTGACATTATGACTATTCAACAAAATGGAGAGATGACACCCTGTTGCGATGTCGGCAACTTGAAATGCCAACCTAAATTCGGAAATGTTTTAAAAGACAGTCCACATGAAATCATGGAGAGGATGGAAACATCAATGAAAGTACTTGCATCAGGAATCAAAAAAAACCATGAAAATCTTAAAAGCGGAAAAGCAGGTATGCAGGTTGAAGAAGGTATCCCGCCTTATTGCAGTTAAAGAAAGTGTTTCAAAATCAGGAAAAAGGAAAAAAGTACTTTCAGGGTTTTGCTTTATAAAGGAAGTACGACCGCGGCTCATCGATAAAAACAATCGGATCCTGAGACCAAAAATTTTCATGCAACAGGTATTGACCGGGGTCAACCTGGCTCAAGGAAAAAACCATTTCCCAAATTAATTCAGAGTTTTTTGATTCCAGAAATCCAAGATAAGGATTAATGTATGCCATAGGAAACTCAATTTGATTCCCCAAACCACCGGAATAACCCATAAGGGTTTTTCCAGCTGTTCTTACAAAATAATTCAATACAAAAGCAGTGTTCGAAATAGCCTTCATTTGTTTAGAAATTGGCGATTTCAGAAGAGCTGGCATTCCCGTTTTATTTTCCACCCGCAAGGAATAATTACCAAACAACTTTGGAGCCTGAACCTTATATGACTCAAAAGTAGAATCTGAAACTCCTGCAAAAACCGTTTCCGTATCCCGCTTTTCTTTTCCGGAATCCCACCTTGTTAAAAAAACATCAAATTCATAAATATGTAATTTTCCAAATTCCTTTATTTTTAATAAATAAGACGCGGGAATCTTTAAAGGTTTTTCTTTAAAAACATGAACCCATGGAAATTTATCAGGCGGAGCACCCACGTGAGAAACAAACAATATTTTTTTTACTTCTTTCCCTGCCAAAAACAATTCCATCCTGTTTCTCAATTGATCCGATAAATAATGATTCAGGATGTTGGCAACAGGATCATGGACCGCGAAGATTAAGAAATGGTCGAACGAGACTTCATTATCAATATAATTCTTGACCAATCTGGCCTCAGCCATCGTTCCATTGGAAACATTAATGCGTTTCGGATAGTGAAGAATAGCCCAGCTATAGAACTGGCCTGCGACCACTAGCACCAATGCCAGGGCCAAAGACTTTCCAAGTACTGAATTATAAATCCACAATCGGCGGAACTGGCTTTCTATTCCCACACCCGCAACCATTAATAAAAATGGCAGAAAATAAATATAAACCCTCGGGAAACCCACGACTCCAGAAACGACTGTCAGAACAACCGGAACACCCAACAATGCGGCAATAAATAAAAAATTTTTGTTCCCTTTAAACGAAAATAAACCCAGGATGAACAGCAGAAAAAACCACAAACCCCATGGAGCAAAAAGAAATTTTCCAATTTCCAAGAGTCCCATCAAATTTAATGTGGGCTGTGAATAATTGGCAATCCCAGCATTCAATCCTTCCCTTATAGAAAGCAAATACAAAGCGACCAGAAAAAATGAAAAGAAAAAGGAAATTAAAAAGGGGGCGGCCCTTTTTAGAAAAGGTATTTCTTCTCGAACACCTGAAAAGAAAATCTTCAAAAAACTGGAAACAAAAACAGCGAACAGAAAAAATGCATTACTGGGTAGTGTAAGGACTAGAGAAACACTGCATATCACCAGTAGAACCCCACTTGTAATACTTCTTCTCAAACAAAATTCTTTTTGAACTTGAGCATAAGCCAAACCTGTCACTGCCAAGCAAAGAAAAACGGTTAAAGCGTAACCTCTCCCTGAATGGGAGTAGTTGATATGGGAGGCTGAACTCGCCAGAAATAATGAGGCAACAAGTGCCACAAATCTCGATTCACTTAATGATTTTCCTACTTGATAGACAAGAGGTACTGCCAGCACCCCTACAATTAAAGAGGGCAATCTGAAAACCCACTCCCTTTCTCCCCACCAGGACAAGAAAACATTAGATATCAAGCTGAACAAGGTATGCTGATTGGGGTCGGGATAATTAAATAAAATTTCCCTCCAGGGCAGGCCTCCATATTGGTTGAATGAAATTGCCTCATCTCCCATTAATGGGCTTGTTGAAGTCGGCAATCGGAATGCCATTGCCAGCAGCGTCAGCAAAACAAATATGGCACGATCATTTTCTAATAATTTTTTTAGCAAGAAGGATTCCTCAGGTGGGCACCAGCTATCAACTAATATTGTAATATTTATTGCTGCAGGAAGACAGGAAAAGGAAAGATCAAGGGTGGAGCTGTTTTCTCTATAAAAAAGCGGCTAAATTCATTATGGGTTTTTATTTCTACCCAGAATCGTTACCAGAACCCCGATCATAGCAATAAGTTTTTCGACAACTTTTTCACTTTCCAGTTTTCCATCCTTAAAATCTTCATAGCTTGAGCAAACCACTGGCTGAACGGACAAAACATGAGATTCATAAGCTAGAATTTTTGCTAAATCCGACGAGGCCAGATAAGACATAGAGCTCCCCGCCGTGCAAAGGATTCCTGCTGGTTTATTTTCCATTGCAGATGCGATGATATCTATAAAGTTCTTTAAGGG
>Ga0233449_1001457_pt1 | contig 21293 bp, 19 predicted proteins | sample SI_124_October20_FD_183012 | JGI IMG/M metagenome (GOLD analysis project Ga0233449, IMG submission 183012) | Seawater microbial communities from Saanich Inlet, British Columbia, Canada - SI_124_October2016_200_MG | ecosystem: Environmental > Aquatic > Marine > Inlet | place: Canada: British... | reverse complement strand
GAGGACGGCAAACGTATCTGGATGGAAAAGTTTGTAGACCAAACTTAACCTGACAGACGCCACGTCAAATCCGGCAACTGTCAGGTCGGGTCTGAATTACTACATTTTATCAGTTTCATTATACTCTCCCTTGGGTTTGGTCGTCGTTTCAGTTAATACCAATAACGCCTTCGTCTTGTAGTTTCTTCATATCATCCTCGCTCATGTCTAATCGGGACTTAAGCACCTCTATCGTATGCTCCCCCACCATGGGTGGCGCTTGCCGGTAGGACACAGGCGATGCGGACAGTTTGATGGGGCTGGCGATCAAATCCACCGTGCCGCCGTCAGCATGATCGTGATCCATAGTCATCTTCATACCACGCTCAATCACTTGCGGATCATCGAACACCTGATCCAGATTATTCACCGGCCCGCTGGGTACGTTACAGCTCTCCAGACCATCGATCCAATGGGCGCTTGTGTGCTTCACGGTCACATCACGGATGATTTCCACCAGCGCATCGCGATTGTTCAGCCGGTCCGGGTTGGTGCGAAAACGTGGATCGTCGGCCACCTCATCCAGTCCGGCAAATTCACAGAACCGTTGGAACTGACCATCATTGCCCACGGCCAGAATAAAATGGCCATCCGATGTGGGAAACAATTGATAGGGCACGATGTTGGGGTGTGCGTTACCCAGGCGTTTGGGCAAATTACCCGACACCAGATAATTCATACCCTCGTTAATCAGCCATGACACTTGGGTATCCAGCAGAGACATATCCACCTGCTGGCCTTCGCCCGTCAGTTGTCGGTGATTAAGGGCGGCCAGAATACCGATCACGCCGTACATGCCGCACACCACATCGGCGATGCCAACGCCCACCTTCATAGGCTCGCCGTCCGGCTCACCCGTCAGGCTCATCATGCCGCCCATACCCTGAACCAGATAATCGTATCCGGGCCGCTTGGCATAGGGGCCGGTTTGCCCAAACCCGGTAATGGAACAGTAAATCAGGCCGGGGAACTCGCCCTTTAACTGATCATAGGACAGGCCGTACTTGGCCAAACCGCCGACCTTGAAGTTCTCAATCAAAATATCGCAGGTAGCGGCCAGTTCCTTGATCAAGGCCTGGCCTTCCGGCTTGGAAATATCGATAGCAACGGATTGTTTATTACGGTTGGCCGCCAGGAAATACGCGCTTTGCGTCGTATCATTGCCATCTTGGTCTTTCATAAAAGGCGGCCCCCACTGGCGGGTATCATCGCCACCCTTGGGGTGCTCAATCTTGATGATTTCAGCACCCAAATCACCGAGCGTCTGGGTACCCGAAGGACCCGCCAGAATGCGGGTCAGATCCAGTACACGGATATTGCGTAAGGGGCCGGTATTTTCGGTCATATGACGCCGCCCTTAACGCATAACGAAGGGGTTGGACATGGGTTCAGACGAGGTATTGATCCATACCGTCTTGGGTCGGGTGTAATCATAGATGGCGTCCGCGCCACTTTCCCGGCCCATCCCGCTCTCGCCAAATCCGCCAAACGGTGCAATGGGTGACACCACACGGTAGGTATTCACCCACACGATACCAGCCCGCACCGCCTTTGCCACCCGGTGCTGGCGTGCGCCATCACGGGTGAAGATGCCAGCCGCTAATCCATACTTGGTATCATTGGCGTAGCGCAGGACTTCTTCTTCGTCCTTGAAGCGTAGCACGCTCAGCACAGGACCGAATAATTCAGTATCGACAATTTTCGTATCCTGCGAAGGGCATTCCAGAATGGTTGGCTCGTAGTAGAGACCGGTGCTCAGATATTCAGGGCGCTTGCCGCCGTGCACGACTTTGGCGCCTTGTTCGATGGCGTAAGCCACTTCTTTTTCGATGTGTGCCATTTGTCCCGTTGTGGCCAATGGTCCCATCTGGGTTTCATCGGCCAGTGGATCACCAATAACGATGGTCTTCGCGGTGGCCGCGATCAACCCGATCAATTCGTCCGCGACGCTTTCTTGAACGTAAAGGCGAGACCCCGCCACACAGCTCTGGCCCGTCGCGCCAAAGATACCGGCGATAATACCGTTAGCCGCACTTTCCAGGTCAGCATCCTCAAACACCATAACGGGCGACTTGCCACCCAGTTCCAGCGATACCTCAGCAAAATTCTCAGCCGAATTCCGGATGATATGGCGGGCCGTTTCCGGGCCACCAGTGAAGCTGATGCGGGCAACCTGCGGATGGGTGGTCAGCATACGGCCGCAAGGCTCGCCCAAACCGCTGACGATATTCACAACACCGGGCGGAAAGCCGGCTTCTTCGATCAGTTTGCCAAATTCCAACATGGCGGCAGACGCATGTTCCGATGCTTTCAGGACAATGGTATTGCCCGCCGCCAGCGCCGGGCCGAGTTTCACCGCCACCAGAAACAGTTGTGAATTCCACGGCACCACAGCGGCAACCACACCAAGTGGTTCGCGGTTGGTGAACACATCCATGTCGGGCTTATCGATGGGCAGCGTATGGCCGGTGATTTTGTCGGCCAGGCCGCCAAAGAAATGAAAAAACTCGGCAATATAAGCCGCTTGCCATTTGGTTTCTTTGGCCATTTTGCCCGTATCCACGGACTCGATCAGGCCCAGTTTCTCGGAATTCTCCGCCAGAATATCACCAAGTTTGCGCAGATATTTGCCGCGTTGTGTTGGTGTGGTACTGGCCCATGGCCCTTCGGTGAAGGCCCGGTGTGCAGCTTTGACAGCTCGGTCCACATCATCCGCGGTCGCCGCCGGGATCGTCGCCCATGCGGCTTCCGTTGCCGGGTTTACGCTCTCGAACGTACCGCCGTCACTGGCATCTACGTACTCACCGTCGATTAGCATTTGGAAATGTTCTAGTTCAGCCATGGTCTCGATTCCTCATCCTGATAACACTTAGATTATTGAGCAGCTTCTTCTTCACTTTGCTGAAGCTGCGGTAAAACGATATGCGAAGCACTTTCCACGTGCGCCATACACGCCGCGCGCATTTCGGTCGCGTCCCGTGCTTTGGCCGCATTGGTAATACGGTTAACTTCATGCATCATCGTCTTGCTTCGTCCCGGACTGACCAACGACATGCGACGCAACAACCAAACCCTGGTGTTCAGCGACTGAATGACACGGGCGCACTCATCGTTCTGTGCGCCTTCAAACAACGCTTGATAAAAGCGCGACTTGATTTCAAGCACCGTCTGCGGATTGGGATCATTGGCCGCTGCCATAATCTCATTGGCAATCCGGCATAGGCGATCAATTTGCGCCTGCGTGGCTTTCTTCGCGAACAACTCACCAGCAAGGCCTTCCAACGCGGCGCGGACCTCATAGATGTTTCGCGCTTCTTCGAAGCCAAGGGACGCCACGACGGGGCCCTTATGCGGTATCATTTGTATTAGATTTTCTGATTCGAGATGACGCAGGGCTTCACGTACCGAAGTACGACTCACGCCCAACAATTCACACAATTCACGTTCCACCAGGTGTTCGCCCGGCAGGAACCGTTGATCGATAATCGCCTGCCTCAGGATATCCGTTGCCTGCTCGCGTAGTGTGACCGCCGCCCGCGGCACACGCATAGAGCCTGCATCACCAGACTGCTCCGTATCTTTGGGTTCACTATTGGTCATATATGACAGTACCGCTGACAATTCAAAAAACGACTCACGAAAAATGATTTCGAATCCCATTTCAATTAGGATTGTATTACAGTAATATTGTATTATAACATAAGCAAGAACGAAGACGTGAGCAAAGGCACAAACCATGGCGTATGGAAAAGAAATCATTGGCGGTGACGTGATCATCAACGGCCGCAAGCTGTCCCTGTCAAAAGCGGTCCGCGCGGGTGATTTTGTATATCTGACCGGGCAAATTCCCATGCAGGGCGGCGCCGTCATGACCGAGGGCTCCATCGAAGACCAGACCCGTAATGTACTGGACCATATCACCGTCACCCTGGCCGAAGCCGGATGCGACCTGTTCCATGTGGTCAAATCCATGATCTGGCTGCGCGACCGGGAAGACTTCCCCGGATTTAACGACGTCTATGCAGAATACTTCACCGAAGAACCACCGGCGCGGTCCGCCGTCATCAACGAGCTACTTGTGGATGTACGGGTGGAAATCGAAGTCGTCGCCTACAAACCACAGGACCGTCGGAAAACGCCCGACAACACCTAACGGGAGCCTAGAACAATGCGATTTAATCTGGTTATCAATATGGAACGAATGGACCCGGCCACCGATATGGCTGAGGTCGCCCAACACACCACCGAGATGGTTCAAATGGCCGACGAGGGCGGTATTGATATCGCATGGGTCGCCGAACACCACGCGCTTGAAATGACCATCGCGCCCGGCCCGTTCCAGCTGATGGCACACTGGGCCGCGCACACGAAAAAAATCCGCATCGGCACAGCCGTGGCCGTGGCACCCTATTGGCACCCTATCAAGCTGGCCGGCGAAGTGGCCATGGCCGATCTGCTGTCCGGTGGCCGTATTGAATTTGGTATCGGCAAGGGTGCTTATCAGCGTGAATTCGACCGTATGGCTGGCGGCATGAACCAGAATATCGGCGTGCCCATGATGCTGGAAATGATCCCGGCGTTAAAAGAGCTGTGGAAAGGCGATTACGAACATAATGGAGAATACTGGCAATGGCCGTCCGCCACGTCCGTGCCCAAGTGTCTGCAGGACCCGCACCCACCGATCTGGGTAGCCGCGCGTGATCCCGGCACCTTCAATGCGTCGGTCAAGGAAGGCCATCACATTATGACCTGGGCGCTCACCCGACCATTTGCCGAGGTGGAAACATACATGCAGCATTTCGAAGATGCCCTGGCACTGGCACCCGGCATTGAGCGCCCCCGGTTTATGACCATGCGCCATACCGCCATTTTTGAAAATGATGCTGAAAAAGACATTCATATTGCCGCTGTTCAACATCAGGGCCGCCAGTTCGAAAACCTGTTCCGCAATCTGGAACCGGTGCTTAACGGCTTCCCACAACCCGCTGATCCGGAAGTCCTGGTGAACCAGTCGGAATACACCGAAGAAAACTTGATGAATAACCTGATCTTCGGCTCACCCGAACAGGCTATCGAGAACCTGAAACAATACGAAACACTCGGCGTGGATTATTTCTGTTATAACGCCAGCTTCGGGGTTCCCATGGCTGAACAGAAGAAATCACTTCGCCTGTTCATCGACAAAGTAATGCCAGCCTTTCAATAAAAGAGTGTTTCAATGATAGAAACCTTACCCCCCGAGGCCACCGAGGCCATGATCGGGCGTTGGGCAACCAGCAGCCAGGGCGAAGGCCCGCCCGTGATCCTGATCCATGGCTTGGGTATGAACCGGCATATGTGGCAATGGCAATGGGACGCGCTGACGCCGCATTTCGAGACTGTAGCCTATGACCTCATGGGTCACGGCGAAAGCGATAAGCCGGAACGTCGTTATGAAATGAGCGACTTTGTGGATCAGGTCATCGATGTGATGGATGGCTACGGCTTCGGCCATTGTGCGTTGGTCGGTTTCTCGCTGGGCGGTATGATTGCCCGCGCGGTGGCGCTCAAATGCCCTGAACGGATAACGGCACTGGGCATTCTACATTCCGCCCATGACCGCACACAGGAAGAGCGCGACGCCATTATGATCCGCGTCAATCAGGCCCGCAAAGACGGCCCCGCTGCCACCATCGAAGCGGCGCTGGAACGCTGGTTCACACCGGGGTTTTTGGCCAACAACCCTGAAATGATGGACCTGATCCGCAGGTGGGTTCGGTCCAACAGCAAGGCTGTTTATCCGGAATCCTACCGGGTCCTGGCCGAAGGTGACGCCGAGATCGCCAAGGGACTTGAGACCATTACCTGCCCCGCACTGGTCCTGACGGCTGAAGAAGATTACGGCAATTCGCCCGATATGAGCCGTCGCATCGCCGGTGCCATGCCCAATGCGCATGCAGAAATCCTGCCCGGTCTCAGGCACATGGCGTTGGCCGAAGACCCGGACGCCATCATCAAATGGCTGCTACCCTTTCTAAAACATGTTTTGATCGAGTTGGCCGATGACTGACAACGCCCCCATCACCATGGACCAACTACTGGCATTGCTGGACGCATTCAATAACCATGACCTAGACACCATCGTCGATGGCTTCACCGATGATGGACTATTCATACTGGCATCAGGCGCAGATGGTGAGGGTACCCGCTTTCAGGGCAAGGAAGACATCCGAGAGGCCCTCGAAGGACGCTTTGCAGCGGTGCCCGATATTTGCTGGTCCGAAGGCAAACACTGGATCATGGACAACAAGGCCCTGTCAGAATGGCGGGTGACCGGCACACTACCCAACGGCGATGCGCTGGATTGTCTTGGCTGTGACTTATGGGAATTCGAAGGCGGCAAGGTGAGCAAGAAAGACACCTACTACAAACAGGTTATTTCGTAAACCAGTAGGCGACCCCATAAGTTGTTAGTAAATGTACGCGACAAAGTCCGAAACCGAAAATTGAATCAGAGCAGCTTTTGAAACACCAGCAGAGAGATTTGATGCTTGTGTTGCGTTGACCGGGCGAGGCCACAACCCATAGCGAAAATTCATACCGTCAAATGCTAGATGACTGCTATCGGCCAGAGGTGAACATTCGCCGCCGTTATAAACCGCGCCTAAGCTTGTACATTCTCGACTCTATTCGGTCCTAATATGGACATTAATTAAAGCTCTATCGCCAACGAAATCAATTATCGTGTGTATGATGCTCGAGGATTGTGTTGCTAACATACCTGCCGCCTGTTAGTTCTACAGAGTTCAAGATGAGTTCAAAAAACGAATAAAAGTCAACGGGCTCAAAAGTTCATAAAAATTTGATTAGCGTATCGGGTGTCTGACGCCTTGGTGCCGTTGGTCGTGCAGGATTAAGTCTCCTGACACTTGGTTTTTGCGTGGGGTTTATTCCTACCGTTTGACACGCGACCAATGTCGGTAATCGGTATCGCAATACTGTTGTGGTTGCTGATTGCAGCATCAAATAATGAACTTGCTAAAACGCGATAGTAGAAAACTGAGTATGGATTGGCACGCCTGAAATTTGGCGACTCACCAATGCCCTACGGCTCTACTTTATACGTTCCATAATACGTACCGATTGCGACACAGCTGATGTGCTGTCCCCTTTGGGCAGCGTGTGGTCTCAAAGTTGCCTGAGACCACCGTGCCCGTGCGTATCCTCGTCACTATCCAACACCTTTGTTGGCTTGGTGACTAACTACACGAATGCAAGGATTCATCCATGGACAAGTATTTACTTTTCACCCCGGGCCCCGTGAACGTTGCCGAAAATGTGCGGTCCGCAATCGGCAAAGAAGATATCTGTCATCGGGAAATTGATTTTGAAAAACTGCTGTTGAGCATTGAGGCCAAGTTGCTGAGCTTGTTTGAAATTCGGCATAAATCCCAGTACCGAGCCGTTGTTATATCGGGTTCCGGTACGGCAGCCAATGAGGCCATGCTCTCCTCGGTTGTCGGTGACAAGAATATTCTTGTTCTGTCCAATGGTGAATTTGGCGAACGCTTGCACGCCATATCAACAATGCACAATTCCAATACATTCTTGCTCGAGTTCCCCTGGGGGGAAAGCATGGATATGGATGTCATTGATACATTCCTTCAACAACAGTCCATTGACGTCATCGCCATGGTGCATCACGAAACCAGTTCGGGCATGTTGAATTCGTTGGCTGATGTTGGCGCTTTGTCCAAGGTAAACGATGCTGTTCTTGTGGTTGATGGTGTTAGCAGTGTCGGTGCAGAAACCATCGACATGGAAAAAAACAACGTCGCCTTTTGCTCCAGTTCAAGCTCAAAGGCGATCGGTTCGTATGCGGGTCTATCCTTTGTCGTTGGTAAGAGAATGGAGTTCGAAGAATTAAAGAGCAAGCCTGCCAAATCTACCTATCTGAACCTTCACAAATTTTACGATTCCATACACAAGCACTCACAGACACCAAACACACCAGCCGTACCCTTGTTCTATGCGCTTGAGCAGGCGCTTGAGAATATTCTGGATGAAGGTGTCGCTTATCGTCATGCAAAAATTCGCCGCAAGGCCGAAGTACTTCGACAAGGCATGTCGAAATTAGGTCTGAGGTTCTTACTGGAATCACAGGATATGTGCTCAATGCTGACAGCCGTTTTTGTTCCGTCTCACATCACCGTGGCGAGCTTGCGTCAGCAATTACGGGAACACGGTATCATCATTTATGAGGGCAAAGGGTGTTTCAGCGGCAAAGCTTTTCAGGTCGGCAACATCGGTGAATTATCCGATATCGACATCCAGTTTTTCTTGACCATTCTGCAGGGCATCCTGTCACAAAAAACGAGCAGTGTGCCATCAAATGTAACGCCGATTTTCGGGCATACCCAGTTTCCGATCATACATAATGACAATGAGGTTCTGGTGACGGAGGACGGTCGATGAACGAAAAACTCCTTCGCCTGTGGGACACGAAAACCAAAGATGATGAGTGGTGGTCGTCGTTCGTCACCGCCCCTCTCGCTATCGCAACCAACTATGTCGTCATCGATATCAAGTGGTTTACGCCCAACCGGGTCACATTAATTTCCTTTGTAACAGCCATTATCTCAACACTGTTTATCATCGCCGGGGGGACGGTGAACTTTGTCATTGCAGCGATCTTGATTCATGCGAGTCACGTGTTTGACTGCATGGATGGGCAGATGGCCCGTTACCGTCAAACCACGTCGTCGTCAGGTAGCTACTATGATCGGGTAACGGATCAGATTCAGGTTACCATCTGGTTCGGTGCTGTTGCTTATGCGGCTTTTATTCAATCTCACGACCCAATGCCCATTTTCCTCGCCTTTATCGGCGTTAGCTTTTATTCGCTACGTGGGTACGCAAAGTACGTCGCCATTCATGTTGAGGTTTCGCGGGACCGCGACTACCTGGAGAAGAAGGCGCAACAAGATCTCAGAGATAAAAAGACGGACAGTGCAGGTCCGCAATTTGGGCTCAAGTCCAACCTCCGGTGGTTTCTGGGCGAGCAGAAAAAGATATTCCAGTTTGACGAGGGAGTGTTCGTTTTCATGCTGTCTCTCGCCCTGCTGCTTAATCAACTAACGCCCATGCTTTGGATCTTTGCAGCGAGCCAGTTGTTCTACGGCCTGTATCGAAGTTGGCAGAACGGCCATCAGATTAATCTGAATCAGCAACCCGTCATTGACAAATAAACCCGTCATCAACGACATAGAAGGAGCAGAGATTTAAAATGAAGGCAATCATTCTCGCAGCCGGTATGGGATCACGAATCAAGCCCCTGACCGATAACTGTCCCAAGACCCTGTTGGAAATTGGCGGCATATCAATCCTTGAGCGGATGCTGTCAAACATTCAGGTATGTGGTATCAGCGAGGTCATCATCGTGCTTGGGTACTTGCAAGAACAGATCGAAGATTTTGTAGGAAACACGTTTCCCGATCTCGATGTTCACTTCATCATCAATACCCGGTACACAGAAACAAACACCGGATATTCACTGATGTTGACCGAAGATTTAGTTAAGGGGGCACCGTTCGTTAAGTTTGATGCCGATGTTGTTTTTGACAGGGAAATTCTGGAAAAGCTGCTGGCCTCAAATGATAAAAATTGTTTGTGCATCGATAAAAATATCCAGCTCGACGCAGAAGAAATCAAGGTTGTGGTGAGAGACGGCAACCGGATCGTCAGTGCTAGCAAAACGGTATTGCCCTGCAACGCGATCGGTGAATCAATTGGTATCGAAAAGATATGTGTTGAAACAGCTGACATGTTATTTGCGGAGCTCAAAGCCATGATGGTGCACGAGCACAATCTCCAAGAATACTACGAAGGGGCTTATGAGCGGCTCATCGGTAAGGATGTTGCTTTCCATGCCTTGGATATCACAGATCTTAAGTGGACAGAAGTCGATACCCGGCAAGATTTCGACACCGCAGAAAGAATATTTTCAGTGATAGAGCCTGAGCATCCTCCCGTTGAATCACTATTGTTCACCAATCGAGAAAACGTTGGATTGTAGCAAAAACGTGGACGCGCCTTTGTTTGAAATCATGTCTCAGAATCTCAATGCTCAGGGGTACAGTATTCTTAAAAATGCTTTGCCTATAGCATTGGGTTTCAGTCTCTGGAAGGAATTTCATAATAATCCATCGCCCAAATTCCAGAGAGCCGGAGTTAGCAGAGACAACGAGTTCAATCTGAATTCGAGTGTTCGGACTGACGAAACGGTATGGATCGAAAGTAACACCACAGCGGGGCATGTATGGAATGCGTGGATGGCATTACTGCAGGCGTTTCTTAACGCGCAATTGTTTCTTGGTTATTTTCATTTGAAAGCCATTTTGCGCGCTACCTGCCCGGAGGGTTTTATAGGCGACACCACAAGTTGTTAGTAAATGTACGCGACAAAATCCGAAACCGAAAATTGAAACGTGCCAGCTTTTGGGGTTCATGCGGACATTTAAGGCAGGTGATATATTCGTTTAGACTTATGAAGATGACGAAAACGTGATGTAAAAAGTATATTCATCAATTATAGGATTGATGATAATATTTCTCAGCTCAGGGGTGGAATTGATCTCGTTATTAATGAGGTTTCGTGTTGTGACCTAGCCCAACTGGTGAAAATTTTATAAATGGAGAACAGTAATGACCAACAATGCTACAGAGCCACGCACTATAATTTCGGCCTTGGATCCGGTCTATGAAGCGTTGGCACCTGTTTCCATACCGATGATCAGGTTTTTCACGGGGCTGTTTCTCATGCCCCACGGTGCGCAGAAGTTATTCGGTTGGTTCGGCGGATATGGACTAGAAGGTACTGCGGGTTTCTTTGCTGGCAACCTGGGTCTCGAGCCGGGAATGTTCTTTGCCATATTGGTCGGGGGCACGGAGTTTTTTGGGGGCCTTTTTCTTGCCATCGGTTTTCTAACTAGGCCGACTGCAGCAGGCATCGTCATTCTCATGACTGTTGCCGTTTTTGCCGTACACATGCCCAACGGGTTTTTCATGACTAATGGCGGTTATGAGTATGCAATGCTGTGGGGCATCATTGCCTTGGCTTTCGTATTCCGAGGTGGCGGAGAAATGTCTGTTGACAGGAAGCTCGGGCGAGAGTTCTAGGTGAGCGGCCGGGGTAATTAGATAAACCTTGCGAATTTGGTGGCGTGGAAGGCTTGCACCCGAAAACAGGGTAGTGCCCGCCTCTGGCGAGCAGCGCCGTATTCCATCGCGCAACCTGTCTTCCGTTTAACGATTAACGTCACATATGTGGCGTTTCCGGGCTCACGTATCAAGCGACATAACCCGCAGCAGAACATCGGCCACGGCCACACCATCTTCTTTATTTATTGTTGCAGTGATATCCAGCATCTAATCTTCCTCAGTTGACGTTCCCCGGTTGTTTCAACTAAAGCCATAAGAGTGTTATAGTCACCTAAACACAGTGACGGGAGTTTCCAGCCAATGAGATTCATACATTTTGAAGAGAGCGAGTACGCGGAACGGCGCCAGCGGGCTGTTGCTGCGGCACAGGAAAATGCTCTGGATGCCCTTTTGATTTTTACCCAGGAGAGCATGTATTACCTTACCGGGTACGATACCACCGGATACGTGAAATTTCAGGGTATGGTGCTCACGTCAGATGGCGCCCCCCATCTGTTGACCCGGTCGGCTGATCTTCGACAAGCAGCATTGACCTCAATTATCGACGACGTGCGCATCTGGATTGACCGGGAGGGTGCTGATCCGGGTAAGGACCTCCAGGAGATGTTGGCTGATCTGGGGCTCGCCAACAAACGTGTTGGCGTAGAAACAGACGCATACGGGTTGACCGGCAAGCGCTGGGACATGGTTCGGCGGCATCTTGACGGCTTTTGCAGCTACGAAGACTGTTCCACCATGTTAAGTAACCTCCGGCTGGTGAAAAGCCCCACAGAAATGACCTGTGTTAAACGCGCAGCAGAACTTGCCGACATCGGTCTGGCGGCGGCGGAAGCCGCGATTGCGCCGGGCGTTCCAGAGAACGAAGTCCTTGCCGCCATGCATGAGGCTCAGTTTCGGGCTGGTGGTGACTATACAGCCAGCCGCTTCATCATTGGTTCCGGCCCCCGCGCCCTGATGTGTCGTAACTTTGCTGGCTACGATGTGATCGGGAATGATGATCAGGTTCAACTGGAATTTTCCGGGGTGTCTCACCATTACCACGCTTGCCTCATGCGAACAGTGCTGACCGGCACGCCAAATCCCCGCCATCTGGAAATGCACAAAGTTGGCCTTGAGGCATTACAAGCCTGTGAGGAAGAAGTGCGTCCGGGTCGTACATTTGGAGACGTGTTTGATGCCCATGCCCGTGTCGTTGACGCGGCGGGCTACAAAAAACATCGTCTGAATGCCTGCGGATACACCTTGGGCGCGCAGTACCCGCCCTGTTGGATGGGAACGGACGAGCCCATGATTTACGCGGGAAATCCAATAGAGTTTGAACCCGACATGGTGATCTTCCTGCACATGATCCTGATGGACAGTGATACAGGTATTACCATGTGTCCGGGAGAAACGGTTCGCGTTTTACCGGACGGGTGTGAAAGACTCTCAAAAGCCTCGCTGGATTTGGTGGTTAAACAATAACACCTCGTGGTTATCAACGATCCGGCCCGTTCGCACGACTGCATTGCAATCAAAAATTCCTGACGATACCATCGTGCTTCCATCTGGATTATTTGAGCTAATTCTATGATGGTTATTAGGGGTGGTAGATATGGTGTTGAGTAACCCGGTGCCTTTCTCAGCACCGATTGTTGACAGCCTTACGATCCGGGTCGTTGTTGACTCGCGTTATGAGAATTTCCTGCCGAAGGAAACGCACCCACTTTTGTCAATTGACCATATTGGTGATATTCCCAAAAACATGATGTCCACGCTCGCTGCCGAGTGGGGTTTATCATTGCATCTAATGTCCGAGACTACAGGGCAGCAATCACATTACCTTTTGGACTTTGGCTGGACGCCGGAAGTCATCAATCGCAATATTGGATTGTTAGACATCGACCCAGCCAAGATTAATGGCTTGATCCTTAGTCATGGACATTTAGACCACTATGGCGGTTTTTTAGGGTTTGTGTCACAGCATCGCTCAACAATGCGCGACGACCTGTCTCTTTATGTAGGGGGAGAAAACGCTTTTGCGGCTCGGTGGGTAGAGGATGAATGGCGGGACCCGGCCGGTGGTCCACCTGAGATCGTCTCGTGGGGGGAACTCAGCCGTGATTCTATTCAGGGCTTTGGAATCGTGCCGGTTTGTTGCGAAACACCACTGGCATTGGATGGCGCTTTTACCTCAGGTTACATCGAACGGGATTCTTTTGAAAAAACAACGAGCCATACTCTGATCGAAAGCGTGGATCACTTCACAGCGGAAGAACGCGAAGGCAAGCTCGTGATAGATGAACATCCCGAAGAACATGCCCTCTGTTACCTTGTAAAGGATCGTGGGTTGGTCGTCGTTTCCGCCTGTGGCCACATTGGCATCGTCAATACTGTCAAGGCAGCAATGGCGATCGCTGGAACTGACAAACTTCATGCGGTTATTGGTGGCTTCCACCTGGCAGCCTCAAAACAGGACTATATCGATCACTCGGTTGATGCTCTTATTGAGCTCGACCCGGATGTGGTGTTGCCGATGCATTGTTCTGGCCAAAGCTTCATTGATGCCATGCGCCGCCGAGCGCCTGAAAAACTTATCGGGGCGAATCTCGGAAGCCGATATACTTTCGGGGTGTGAAGTATTGGATAGTTCCGGGCTCACCTATTAGGCGACATAACCCGCAGCAAAACGTCAGCCACGGCCACGCCGTCTTCCAGTGCCATCAGCGGATTGATATCCAGTTCCACCAACGTTTCACGGGTTTGGACCGCGTATTGGGCCAGAGCCTCAATGGCATCGACCAATGCTACGCGGTCAGCCGCTGCCCCACCCCGGAAGCCATCCAGCAGAACAGATACTTTCAACGTCTTCAGCGCGGACTCGATGTCGCCACGACTGGCCGGTAGCAGAACCGTAGCCGTATCGCGCACCAACTCGACCAACGTGCCGCCACTGCCCAGCACCATGACCAAACCGAATGCCGGGTCCTGACGAATACCAACCAGCAATTCGGCCACCGGCGCGCTAACCATTTTTTCCACCAGAAAATCTTTGATCACCACCGAGGCATCGTACTTGGCCACTGATTCAGTGATGGCCCGGACCGCGTCCTCAACGGCCTGTTCATCCTTCAAGCCAATATGCACAGCACCGGCTTCGGTTTTATGGGGCAGGTTTTCGCTGACCAGTTTCAGGACAACGGGGCATCCGATTTCCGCTGCCGCCTGGGCGCAACCGCTGGCGCCTACCAAACGGCCTTCGGGAACCGGAATACCAGATGTTTTGAGACTTTGTTTGCCCTCCCATTCGCTGAGAACACTTGTGGTGTCGCTGGCAGGCACCGGATCAAACAACTTAAGTGCATCCAGATCATCTACGACTGCGCGCCGCATACCTAAACCGGCAGCGGCGGCAACGGCACCCAGCGCATCGTTGATACCTTGCAACGGTGCGATGTTGCCGTCCATCAGGCGGCGGCGTGTGGTCTCGTCAATGTCTTCGGGCAGGATGCTGCACACCACGCCTGGAATACCGGCTTCTCGAGTGGCGGTAATAAATGCGCGGGCATCCGCATCATAAGGCTCATACGCTTCGGGAGATGCCGGGACGGGGTAATCCTGAACCATCACAGCGGCATCGTAACCATCCTCGAACATGGCACGGAAGGCCTTGGTCAGTGGTTCTTCAAAACCCCACAGAGGTGTTGTGTAATCCAGCGGGTTGCCCACCGTGGCAATGGGCGGCAGCAAATCACGAAGTATCGCTCCAATTTTTGTCGACGGTTGTGGGAATGTGAGGCCCAGCGGCTCACCTGCATCAGCCAGCATGGTGGAATCACCACCTGAGCAGGTCAGCGCCGCGATCCGTTTGCCTGATGGTACACCGGCCACGGTGACCATTTTCAGGGTCTCCATCATCTGCACCGTGGAATCGACCCGGATCACGCCAACCCGGTCGAACAATGCCTGATAGAGGGTGTCGGTACCGGATAACGATCCCGTGTGGGTGACCGTCAATTGGGCACCGATTTCTGATGTTCCTGCTTTCTGGGCAATAATGGGGATGCCCGCATCCATGGCCCGCAAGGCCGCACCCGCGAACCGCTTCACATCGCGCAAGCCTTCGATATAGAGCCCGATAGCCGTGACGCATGGATCATCGATCAGGAATTCAAGGAAATCCTCCACCCCCAACATGCCCTGATTCCCGGCGCTAATGATGTAGGCGAAGTCCAATGACCGGTCGTTCATGCTGGCCGTGTTACCCAGCATGCCGCTTTGGGTAATGAAGGCCGGGCCTTTTTCGACGGATTTTCCGGTGTGGTAGAACGGCCATAACGCCGCATCACGCACGTAGTTCAGAATGCCGGAACAGTTGGGCCCCACAAAGGCCATGTCACCGGCGGTCTCCATCAACTGGCGCTCCAGCGCAATGCCTTCTTCGCCCAGTTCACCAAACCCGGCGGTGTAAGACACAATGCCGCCGCAATCCTTCTCGCGTAATTCCGCCACCGTCTGCACCGCGAACTGGCTTGGCACCGCCAAAAACACCGCATCAGGTGCGTCCGGTAAATCGGCCACACTGGCAAAACATGGCTGTCCTGCCATCTCGGTGCGTTTTGGATTAACGCCCCATATCTCACCATCAAAACCGCCACGGACGCATTGCTCAACGGCAGCGACAGCGCTGTTACCACCGATAAAGGCGATGGATTTCGGCGCGAACAGGCGTTTCAGATTGGCTTGGCGAGTTTCGTTCATTTATCTTACGCACCGAGCGGTCGAAGCATGGAGCGTGAAATAATGTGGCGTTGAATTTCAGACGTGCCGTCCCAAATCCGGTCCAGGCGCGCGTCCCGCCACAGACGTTCTATGGGTAAATCTTCCATCAGACCCATGCCACCATATATCTGCAAGGTGTTGTCGGCCACACGTCCCACCATTTCGGCGGCGTACAATTTTGCCATGGCGGCATCGTTGGCTTCCATAATGCCCAAATCAGCCTTACGAGCAGCATTCATGACCAGCAGATCAGCCGCCTTCAGTTCCGTTGCCATGTCGGCCAGCTTGAAGGACGTGCCCTGGAACTTGCCGATGGGTTGGCCGAACTGATGCCTTTCCGCCGCCCACTGGGTCGCCAGATCCAGCAAGCGCGACGCCCGACCGCAAGCACCGGCGGCCACCCACACACGGCCCATGCTCAACCATTTATCGGCCAGATCGAACCCTTTGCCCTCTTCGCCCAGAATAAAGCTATCCGACACCCGCACATTATCGAAGGATAACTGGAATGTTTGATAGGCTCGTTGCGCTGCACAACGCGGGCCCCGTTCTATGGAAAAGCCTTCCATACCCTTTTCCACCAGAAAGGCGGTAACCCGCTTGCGCTCACCACGCGGTGTTTCATCCACGCCGGTCGAGGCAAACAGGATGGCAAAGTCCGCTTCAACCGGACTTGAAATAAAATGCTTCGATCCGTTGATAATCCAGTCATCACCATCCCGAACAGCTTTGGTTTTCATAGACATGATATCGGACCCGGCGCCTGGTTCGGTGAGGGCGAAGAACTCTTTCTTCTCACCCGTCACGCAAGGCATTAAAAAGCGATCGATCTGATCGCCCTCACAGGCCATCAGAATTTCTGATGGGCGGTGTGCAAAGCCGTGCAGACCATAGGTGCTGGTGCCAAACTCACGCTCAATCAACGCCAGGCTCACATAATCCAATCCACCGCCACCAACGGATTCCGGCAGGTTTGCCGCATAGAAGCCCATTTCCTGAGCCTTCTTTTTAATCTGGGCACCCAGCTCCGCAGATACTTCGCCTGCCTGATCCGTTTCTGCTTCATAGGGACGAAGCTCCTGCTCCACAAAGGCGCGGGCTGATTGCACGATCATGCGTTGTTCGTCGGTCAGTTGGTAATCCATGATGAAACCCCTTTATCCGGTAAATATCAGGCGGTAAATTTGATGCCCAGATCATTAGGTATTCTGTCAGCGGGCAGTCACGATTTTTCGACATGATAGTCGTTTTTCCGACGAACCAGCAAATTCAACCATAAATGACGAATTTTCGTTTATGCTGTCGTTTTTTCATCCACATTGTGCCGAAATTCGGTGAAAAGTCCTCGCACCATCAATATCCAACCAGAGGCTTGTATTATGAGTGAACCCGTAAACGGTGTTGTCGTTGAAAAGCGCGGTCGCGTTCTTGAAATCACCATGCAGCGGGGCAAGGTCAATGCCATCGATGCCGCCATGAGCAAGGAACTGGGCAAAGCCTTTCAGCAACTGCATGAAGACCCGGAACTATGGGTCGGTATTATCACCGGTGCTGGCGAGCGTATTTTCTCCGCTGGCTGGGATTTGAAGTCACTGGATAATGGTGAACAGGCGCTGGATAACTGGTGGGAAACCGAAGACGGCTTTGGCGGTTTCGCCGGTGTCACCGAAAACTGGGTGATGAACAAGCCGGTGATTGCGGCCCTGAACGGCCTGACCATCGGCGGTGGCTTCGAGATTGCATTGTCTTGCGATTTAATCATTGCCACCGATCATGTTGAATTCCAGTTGCCGGAAATGCCGTTGGGTATTGTGCCGGATGCGGGCGCTCTACAACGCCTTCCCCGCCGCCTGCCCTATAATATTGCCATGGAAATGTTGTTACTGGGTCGACGTATGTCGACGACCGAGGCCATGCAGTACGGCATGATCAATGCCGTGGTGCCGCACAGCCAATTAATGGACAAAGCACGGGAATGGGCGGACCAGTTGGCGAAATCTGCACCACTGGCCTTGCAGACGGTCAAAGAAGTTTTGCGCACAATTGAGGATGAGAGTGTCGAGGGAGCCTTCAACACCATGCGTACAGGTGACCTGCCCACCTATCGCGCCATGCTGAAATCCGAAGATTCAAAAGAAGGCGTGAAGGCCTTTGTGGAAAAGCGCGACCCGGTCTTCAAGGGCCGTTAGAGCAAAACCCGAGCAAATTGGCTCAATTTGTAAAGGTGGCTTTGCGCAATAAAGGAAAGAGGGAGAATACGAATGGCACGCAAGAATATTGAAGACGTCCGTAACGTTACCTGTGTGGGCGCGGGTCCCATTGGCGGCGGCTGGACCGCACATTTTCTGGGGCGGGGCTATGATGTGACCTGCTACATGCATGATCCATCGGAGGAAGATGCGCTCAGACGCATGCTGGATACCGCATGGAAGTGCCTGGAACAGATCGGACTGGCGGGCGGGGCATCGCTCGATCGGCTGACCTGCACCAGCGATCTGGCGGAAGCTGTCGCGAACGCCGACTTCGTTCAGGAAAGCGTGCCGGAGAACATCGATCTAAAACAATCCGTATACGAGCAACTGGGTGATCTGGTTCCTGCGGATGTGGTGATTGCATCCAGCACCTCCGGGCTTTCCATGACCGATATTCAGGCCAAATGCTCAACGCCAGAACGCACCGTGGTGGCCCACCCGTTCAACCCACCGTATCTGTTACCGTTGGTGGAAATGGTGGGCGGCGAGAAAACATCACCTGACGCGCTCACCTGGGCGGCAGAATTCTACACCCATACCGGCAAAGCGCCGCTGATCATGACCAAAGAAGTGCCGGGTTTTGTCGCCACCCGTATTCAGGAAGCCGTCTGGCGTGAAGCATTGCACATGGTGGAAAATGGTGAAGCCACCCCGGAACAGATCGACATTGCCATGGTCAATGGCCCCGGCCCGCGTTGGGCCTTTGGCGGACCGTTCATGACCTATCACATCGGTGGCGGCGAAGGCGGCATGGCTTATTGTCTCGATCAGTTCGGCCCGGCCCTTAAATTGCCATGGACCCGGCTGGAAGCCCCGGAACTGACCAAAGAACTGCGCGATAATCTGGTGGACGATTCAGAAACTCGCGCCGCCGGGCGCACGTTCTCTGATTTATCCGAAGAACGCGACGCCGGTCTGGTCGCCGTGGCGCAAGCCTGGAAAAAGATCGGAAAGCTGCCCTAACTGACAGAAACCAACAATGCCGAAGGCCCGCCCTCGGCGTTGATGGGCCAACCATCCACCACAAGATCAAACGGGCACGAAGACACCACGCAGATCAGGTCCATGAGAGCCTCCAACTCAACATACGAGCCGGGCGATACCGGATTGGGTGGAGAGACGAACGAGCCGTCTTCTTCGATCCGGGTATTGGTAAAAAAGTTGATCGGTTGCGGAACACTGTTTATGGGCTGGCCGATACGCCGCATAGCCAGGTGCAGGTTTTCAGCACAACTGGGGTGATGACCCTCATGACCGAAAAACTCATAACGGAACTGATCACAAGCAGCGATCATCATATCATGCACGCCACTTGCCCCATCGTCGGTGAACGTCAACATAGGCCGACGGAACTGAGAAATAAGCGTGTCGCCTTCGCGTGGTTTTACATTGAAGGTCGTAACCCAGGTATGGTTCGCCGATAACCATTCCCCCACATTTTCAGCGTTGAACGCGAAAAAGTCAGCGGCTTGTGCACCGTGTGGCGTCTCAACCCTGATACGCGATCCTTTCTGGACGCGATAGGCTCTTCCTTCCGAGGCTGGCACCACGCTTCGATCTATTTTTGTATCGCTTTTGGCCATTAGCCTATTTTCCTATTTTTGTTTATAAAGTTCACCGAAGTCAGAAAATTACCGCTCGCGGGTTGTTCTCAGGCTCTGGAAGACCACATTATGATAATCATTCTCTCGCCTAAACTCATAAATTGGAATCCTGTTCATGAACGATTTGTCATCTTACACGCCCCCCAAGGTCTGGAAATGGGAAACTGAGAATGGCGGCGAGTTTGCAAAAACCAACCGCCCTACAGCAGGTGCCACGCACGACAAGGTGTTACCAGTTGGAAAACACCCATTTCAATTGTACTCGCTGGCCACACCGAATGGTGTGAAGGTCACGGTGATGTTGGAAGAGTTATTAGCGCTCGGGTTTGAGGGTGCTGAGTATGATGCCTATGTAATCGAAATTGGAGACAGCGAGCAATTCGGTAGCGGCTTTGTAGCAGCCAATCCAAACTCGAAGATTCCGGCTCTTATGGATCATAGTGGCTCTGAGCCCATACGTGTTTTCGAGTCAGGGGCAATTTTGCTGCATCTGGCCGAAAAATTTGGCGCCCTTATTCCAACGGACCCCATGGGCCGTGCCGAGTGCCTGTCGTGGCTATTCTGGCAAATGGCCAGCGCGCCCTTTCTCGGTGGTGGATTTGGTCATTTCTACAACTACGCCCCGGAAAAATTTGAATACCCCATCGATCGCTATGCCATGGAGGCGAAACGTCAAATGGACGTGCTGGACCAGCATTTAGCCGACAATCGGTACATGTGTGGTGATGAGTATTCCATTGCTGATATCGCAATCTGGCCATGGTACGGCGTGCTGGCACTAGGCAGGCTTTACAATGCCGGAGAATTCCTGGATGTGGAAAGCTATGCCAACGTGGTCCGGTGGAGCAACGAAATCAAAGGCCGAGACGCGGTTCAGCGCGGACGCATGGTCAACAGAACATGGGGGCCGCCTGAAGAACAACTTCACGAACGTCACGATGCCAGTGATTTTGACAACAGGACCCAGGACAAACTTGATACTTCGAAATGAGGCCGATAGTTTAAGGCGCTGACAACCAGCCTTCTGCATCGCCGAAATCCGGCCTGAAATATGCGATCATACGCCCATCCGGCCCGGCCGTGGCATGATCAACCCACGGGGCCACACCGTGCACGGTCAATCGGTGCGTAACATAAACCTGGCCGGGGTTGGCAGCGACCTCGACGCGCTTACACGTCTCGAAAACTTCACGCCGCATGTGCTTATAGGCATCGGTTACATCGATTTGCCCCCAATCTTCTGGCGGCATGCCTTCATACAGCGACGTAAACCCGCGCCGGATGATCTCATGCGATCCCTCCCACACCACGAATGGCGACGCATCGGCACTGGTATTCACCAATGGTATGCCCAGAACAAAGCCGTGGAATTCGCACAACCGGCGGGTATTATCTTCACGCCGCAAGCCATCCACGTGGGCGGCGTCTCGGTTACGGC
>Ga0233449_1001455_pt1 | contig 21310 bp, 20 predicted proteins | sample SI_124_October20_FD_183012 | JGI IMG/M metagenome (GOLD analysis project Ga0233449, IMG submission 183012) | Seawater microbial communities from Saanich Inlet, British Columbia, Canada - SI_124_October2016_200_MG | ecosystem: Environmental > Aquatic > Marine > Inlet | place: Canada: British... | reverse complement strand
ATGACAAGGAAAATTTGCAAGTGACGTATGATGCAGCCGTTTCAAAATTGGGTGATGCAAGTCGTGCAGAAAAGCATTTCATCCTCTCCTATACCAGAGACAGAGATGTTGCAAACGACCACTTGGAAGAAGCCCTTCTTTTTGCTCCTGTCGATCCCATGGTTCGCGCCTGGTATGCTTGGGGCGAAGCCGATGCTGATCGTGCCGTTGACATCATGGAGCACGCGTGGGAGCGCCTACCTGAACATGGTGGCGTAAACAACATGATAGCTTATAAGTACATGGCTGCAGGAAACATGGAAAAAGCAAAGCAACATTTTGAAATCTTTGCCCGGGTTCACCCTGATGTCCCTAATGCCTTTGACTCTTATGGTGATTACTATGAAAAAGCAGGCGACCTGGAAAAGGCTAAAGAGATGTACATGAAGGCCTACGAATTGGATAACACCTGGACTGTGTCTAAGGAAAAAGCCGAGGCACTATAAGACATTCTCCATCCATCTGGATGAAGGCACAGTCTGCCCAACACTTTTAACCGCCCGCGCTACGCGTATGGCAATAGAAAACCCGCTACGTTCCGTAGCGGGTTTTACTATTCTTAGCGGAGAAGTGCTGCGGGGAATTCAAAAAATTACTTTTAAGTTGATTATTTAATTTTATTCACTAATTCTAACTTATCAATCACACTCAGAGCTTCCCTTAGTAGAGGAACTATTTGACGTTCATCGGTAGTTTCAACAATATTAATATCTTCACCTTGGTGTTTTCGCACTAAATTTCGATACTCTTTAAGCCCCCAACCTTTTGTTTGTGAACGACTACCTGGAATGGGTAATGTTCTCGCATCATATCTACATGCTCCAGGTGCAAAGAGAATAACCGACCACTTCTTTCTCTGTAATTCTGTGATGAAATCATCATCGTTTGTAATCGAAACCATTTCAGGGTTACCCAATACTTGGGGTAATAACTTAATTGCACGTATACCCATTTCTGGATCGCAACCTCTTACAAGAATACTCTTGTTTGAGTTATCACCTATCTGCTTAGTGTCAATACCATCGTTAATATGTCCTATTAATATATCTCTTGAATCCATTGTCATATTTTTTTAGTTTTAATTATCCCTTGCTGAGCAAATAGAAATGTAGGTATACATAGTAATATAATCCATAATTTTTTCACAATGAGTGCAGTAGGTAATTTGAAAAGTTGATGGGGATTTAAGGACTCAGGGTCTAAAGAGAGATGGTTCTATTTATCTTAACACCCAACAAAAAAAGGAAAAATCAACAACGCTAAAAAAATAGGATTCTGGGGGTGTACGGCACTTGTTGTAGGAAACATGATAGGTTCTGGAATCTTTATGTTGCCTGCCACACTAGCCGCTTTCGGAGGGATAAGTATCGTAGGATGGATTTGCGCATCCATAGGTGCCGTGTTACTGGCCGTGGTTTTCGGGTACCTGGGAAAGCTCGCCCCCGAAGCTAATGGCGGGCCCTTTGCCTACACGAAGTTAGGTATGGGTGACTTCTCTGCTTACTTAGTGGCGTGGGGGTATTGGGTTTCAATCTGGTGTGCAAACGCTGCAATCACAGTGGCTGCCGTAGGGTACCTTGCTGTATTTTTTCCTGTCTTAGGCGAATCTGCCATCGTTTCTATTGTTACAGGGCTGGGCATTATCTGGTTCTTTACTTGGATTAATTCCAAAGAAATTAAAACCATTGCTTTAGTCCAAATCATTACTGCCACGCTCAAAGTCACTCCCATTTTACTTATCGGGATTTGGGGGATATTCTATGTTCAACTGGAAAATTTCACCCCCTTCAATTTCAGTGGAAAAAGTGATTTCTCGGTGATTACAACGACGACCATGCTTACATTTTTTGCCTTTTTAGGCATGGAGAGCGCCACCATCCCTAGTGGAAGTGTTAAAGATTCTGCGACAACCGTAAGAAAAGCTACGATTTTCGGGACGCTAGCCACCGTCGTTATTTATATCATCAGCTCAGTATCTATCATGGGCATCATCCCAGCTGAGGTGCTGGCTGAATCGAGTGCGCCATTTGCAGATGTTGCAGAGATATTTTGGGGAGGGACCGCCAAGTATGTCGTTGCCGCAGGAGCCGTCATAGCAACCATGGGAGCCCTCAACGGCTGGATCCTCATGCAGGGAGCCATCCCTATGGCGGCAGCTCAAGCGGGGTTGTTTCCGACAATATTTGGCAAGGTGAATAAATCCAATTCTCCTATTTACGGAATTATTATTTCAAGTTTTATTGTGTCAATTTTCATGCTTTTCAACTACTCAAATAGCCTGGTTGAAACATTCTCCTACATGATGCAATTGACTACCCTGGCAGTAACCATTCCATTCCTTTTCTCAATAATAAGCTTCGTTATCATTCTTAAGAGGTCCAATTCGGGGTATTACCAGAAACTGACAGTGGCCATTTTCGCCTTTCTCTTTACGGCTTGGATTATGGCAGGATGCGGGTCAGAAGTGCTGATTTCAGGACTTCTATTGTTTTTACTAGGAATACCAATCTACTTTTGGATTACAAGAGAAAAAGCTAAATAACATGGACGATTTTTTCATAGACCCAGATATTACAAAAGCAGAAACTTTGCCTCCTAGATTTTATAGGAGTCAGGAAATATTTGAGAAGTTGGAGGAAACAGTTTTTCTGAAAACCTGGCAATGGATTGGGGATTCTGCTAGCACCGTTCCACTCACTGAAACGGTTCACCCTTTCGTGATGTTGCCAGATTTCTTGAACGAGCCCCTGCTCCTAGTGCGAGACAAAGCAAGTGAAGTGAAATGTCTGAGTAACGTCTGCACACATCGCGGGAACCTCGTGGCCACAAACCCTGGAAAAGCAAAGGGCTTAAGGTGCATGTATCACGGTCGACAATTCGATTTAGCAGGGAATTTCAAACACATGCCCGAGTTCTCTCAGGCAAAGAATTTTCCCAGGCCTTGTGAGGGGTTGCGCGAATTCTCAATAAAAGATCTATGTGGGCATTTATTTGTCTCCCTGGACCCATCTTTTGACTTCTCAGAAGTTATCGATAAGATGAACGAACGCATAGGGCATCTCCCTCTAGAATTGTTCAAACGAAACGACTTACTCAGTAAGGAATACATCGTAAACTGTCATTGGGCTCTATACTGTGACAACTACCTCGAAGGTTTCCACATCCCCTTCGTTCACGAAGATCTCAATAGCGTACTAGACTACGGAAACTATAAAACAGAGATTTACCCCCATATGAATCTACAGATAGGCTATACAGATGGCGGCACAGAAATCTTTGATCTTCCCGAAGGACATCCAGATCATGGAAAAGAAGTAGCCGCTTATTACTATTGGGTTTTCCCTAACATGATGTTCAACTTCTACCCCTGGGGACTCTCTATCAACATCGTCAAGCCTTTAAGTTTGAATAAAACCAAGGTCAGCTTCATCACCTACGTTTACGATGAGACCAAGCTTAATTTGGGAGCTGGATCTCTGTTAGACAAGGTGGAAAGGGAGGATGAATTCGTTGTAGAGAGCGTACATAAAGGGATTCAATCGAGGTTCTACACCTCTGGCCGCTTCTCCCCTTCCAGGGAGCAAGGTGTCCACCATTTCCATGGCTTGCTAGCTAAATATGTTAATGACTAGCTAGGCAATCTTTTCCCATTTGTCATTAATTTAAATGTTCCTAAATATTCCATCTTTCAGTCAGCATTGGGGATTGCCAAACAATCATCACTCATTAAAACCTGCATCCTGCAAAAGAATAAGCCCCGCCAACTTTCGCTGGCAGGGCTTTTAAAATCAATCTGATGACGCTCTTGTTGATGGAAGGCAATCTCCCATCCACCTGTGATCATTCAAAAAATACGATGATCTAGTTCAGTGAATTAAAGGCTCCTGTGAAGTCGCCATAGTTCTGTTGGAACAAGATTTTTCCTTCCTCATCAAAGTCAAATGACGAGTATAAAGGAATAGTTACCGACTTTTCTTCTGTAGAATCTGTGGCTGCTCTAGTTACCTTCCACACACCGTAATAACGAACTGAACCGTCCATCATATTCGTGCTTGCATCAACTCCGGATAAAAATTTAAGTTCTGATATCAGTTCATAGTCATTAATGGCCCAGTTTTTTGGGTTGGAAGCCTTTATGTCATCAAGCGTGATAGAATCTCCAGAATTATAAAGGGTAGATCGCTGCCAAAAACTCTCCTGATTGTGTGTGGAATAATCCGCCGCCTCATTCTGGAAGTTCTCAAGAGCCTTAGTCACAGTGATACAATTTGCTTCATACGTCGCTTGTACATCTGACGTTGCAGTTTCTGATGGCATACACCCTACGACTAATGCGCTAAGTACAGTTATTGCTATATAATTTTTCATTTTTTGTGTTTTGATTAGTTAGTTACCTAAGGTAAGTCTATAAGAGCATAGTATCATCAATTCCTACATGAATCTATGAGGGCATTAAAATCTACATTTACGCATAGCATTCTGACATCAAGAACTGTTTGTATTGAATTTAAAACTCCAACAGGTGAACACACGAAGCATCAAACAAATCATACCGGCAAAACTGGTAGACATGGGTGGCCACCTATTGGATCAACCTTTGCCCGCCAATGAAATCAGGCAAATTGATCCATTCCTACTTATCCACCATTGGAATCATCCCTTGAAAGGGGGCCAAAAACAAGCAGACGTGGGCGTCGGACCCCATCCACATCGAGGGTTCTCTCCCGTCACCTTTGTATTTAAAGGCACGGCCCATCACAGGGACTCTTTAGGCAACGATGCCATTGTAGGACCCGGCGGAACACAGTGGATGCATGCAGGCAAGGGCATAACACACAGTGAACGCCCAGGCAAGAATCTAGTGGAGCATGGCGGAGACAATGAATTCATTCAATTTTGGGTGAACAGTCCTGCCAAACACAAAATGGAGCCCCCCTACTACCATCCGCTTTCCGATGAGGACACCCCAAAAGTGAGCAAGGGGCAAGCTACAATTGCAGTGGTCGCTGGTGAATTTGATGGCATCAAAGGGCCAATGAAAACCTACAGTCCACAAACCCTGTTGCGTGGTGAAGCGCCTGCTGGCGCTCTCTTCACCCTGGACCTTCCTCAATCGTTCAATGCCTTGATTTACCTACTGAACGGCAGTCTTGTTGTTGACGGAAACAAGGCCAAGGACAAAGACATGGTATGGTTCAACAACGATGGGGAATCCATCCACATTGAGGTCACAGAAGCAAGTCGCTTCATTGTTTTATCTGGCGAACCCATCAATGAGCCTGTTGCCAGCTATGGCCCCATTGTCATGAACACCCAATCGGAAATCATGGATGCCCTTCAGGACATTCAATCTAATGGAATGGGGATTCTCAAGGAAGCATTTGATTGAGCTATCACATCTGACAGCTTGAATCACAGGGTTGAGGTGCCCTTGAATTAACTCAAGGCCTTCACCCTCTCAAACAGCACATTATTTTCAAGATGGATATGAATGTGCAGGTCATCTTGGAAGGCTTTGAGATGGAAGTACAAAGCCTGATAAGTATTGCAGGCATGATCTGGCGGGGTGAATCCATCACTTAAACGCTCAATCTCCTTAAACACATCACCTGCATCATCATGCTCATGCTCCATGGCTGCAATGGGGGCATTCAACGCTGAAGATTGAGTGATGCTAACGCCATCCAACAATTGTTTGATAGCAGGGAAGAGGACCCTTTCCTCCTTTTGGAGGTGATTGGTTAGTTCCACTGACACCCCTTTGAAAAGCTTAGCTATGGTGATGGTTTCTGGGTGATGATGCCCATGAACCTTTGCGACCTTGTTGGCAAATTGCATAATCACAGGCATCGCCTCCTTCACATATCTGTGATGGTGCTCAATGACATGATCAATGAGTTGATCCAATGGGAGATCCAAGAAATCATGCTCAGCTTCACTTTCATCTAAATCTAGAATTTCCTGCATGACCTTGTTGCCATCAACATTGTGCTTTTTGCATGCCTCAGAGACAGACCGACCGCCGCCGCAACAGAAGTCGATGCCATATTTCTTAAAAATGGTTGCAGTTCGCATGTCATTGGCCACAATGCTGGCAACCGTATCTTGTTTCATGATCTATCAATTATTACAAAGAAAAGAATGGCACCTTGAATAAAATATGACAAAAGTCACCCTTGGCGGCTCTTGATGGCAATATGACCTTTGTCACATAACATCCAAGTGTAACTCCATACATTTGAACCATGAATGCATCATCAAGTAACTCAGTCCATTGGGAGGGAATTTATACCACCAAAGGAGATCTCGATGTTGGTTGGTACCAGGAAACACCCGTAACATCTCTGACTTTGATTGACGAACTTGGACTGGATACTGACTCAGCAATCATAGATATTGGCGGTGGCAACGCCAACCTGACACAAGGCCTTCTTGACAGAGGTTTTTGCAACCTATCCGTCTTGGACATCTCTGAGAAGGCATTAGCTAGAACCCAAAAGAAAATGGGCCCCGCATCAAATGCTGTTTCATTCATTGCGTCAGACATCATTGCCTGTGATCAACTGAAATCTTACGACCTCTGGCATGACCGCGCTACCTTTCACTTCTTGCTGGACAATAAGGACAAACAAGCCTATATCAATCTGGTAAAACAACACCTCAAGGCCGGCGGACACATGATTCTGGCTACCTTTTCTTTATCAGGTCCCAAGACTTGCTCAGGGCTCCCAATCATACAATACAGCGCTAAAATGCTCGTTGAGATTTTTGGTGAAACATTCTCCTTGAAGCAAGCCATGGACATTACCCATATCACCCCATCAGGTCATAAGCAACCCTTCACCTACACCCTTTTCGAACGGCAAGGGTATTAAGCACGCTTGTACCATTAAAATCCTCATCCAAATCAAGCACAAACCATGGCAAACCCATTCTCTACATCTACCTGGTTACTCGCTGCAGCAAGCATCATGCTACTCGCCTGTAGCCAACAAAGAGACTTACAAAGAAACAAACCGGAATTTGAAGTCCTGTGGTATGGAGCCTTGAAAAACATGATGCATAAGAGTGACCTTAGCGCAAAAGCAGATCTAGCTGATTTAGCAGATGTAGAGCATCTCTACGCATTAGGTGCTGTAGTTGACCTCAAAGGTGAGATTCTCATCATGGACAGCGATGTTTTGGTATCCTCAGTTGAGAACAATGCCCTTGTGGTGGATAACAGTTATGACAATGAAGCCTGCTTGCTGGTTCATGCTTCTGTGGCAAACTGGCTATCATTGATGGTGCCAGAGAATATCGTCAGCAAAGACCAACTTGAGGCTTTTGTGCGTGCAAGCGCCGCCGCAAATGACATCGACACCACCGCGCCATTCCCCTTCTTGATCAAGGGCCACCTGTCCTCCATGGACTGGCATGTGATCAACTGGTCTGAAGGCGACACAGAGCATAGCCATGAAAAACACATTGCATCAGGCCTTCAAGGCACATTGCATGATGTGGATGCAGATATCCTTGGCTTTTACTCTAACAGCCATCACGCTATTTTCACCCACCATACAACCAACATGCACATGCATGTCGCTACCCGAAATATCGCTGGCCATTTGGATGATGTCACCCTGTCATCAGGATGTGTCCTAAAACTTCCCGAATAATGAAAAGCAACTTGCATAAAATCGATCGCCTGCTAAGACTAGTCTTTGCCTTACTTGTAGGCATCTATTTCTACTTGGAAGGTCGACCTGAAGGCTTTCAGTATGACTTAATCTTCTATAGTGCCATCTTGTTTGGCGTCAGTGGCATCATCAACATCTGCCCACTGTACAAAGTGTATGGAATCAGTACTGCGCCTGAAGACAATCGAAGCGACGGTGGTAACAATAACAAAGCATGAAGCATTCACTATTTACACTCCTGTTAATCTTTACCTTCAGCCAATCTGCTCAAGGTCAAAAAGCTGCCTATCAAATCTACCAGAGCAATGGCAAGACAAGCAGCTATAATAAGTTGTTAAAAAAGGCAAAAAAGGCTGACATCATTCTCTTTGGTGAGTTGCACGACAACCCCATCAACCACTGGCTGCAACTGGAACTCAGCAAAGATTTGCTTTCCGACAAACTCATCATGGGCGCTGAAATGATGGAGTCCGACAACCAAGTTGTTGTGGACGAGTACCTCGCTGGATGGATTTCAAGCAAGAAGTTGATCGAAGAAAGTAAAACCTGGCCCAACTTCACCACAGACTACCTCCCATTGATGGCATTGGCTCAATCCAATGGCATTCCCTTCATTGCAACAAACATCCCTAGGCGCTATGCCTCCATCGTATACAGCCATGGCTTGGACACCTTGAATCACCTCAGCAGCAAAGCCTTAGGCTGGATCGCGCCACTCCCTATTGCCTTGGATACCGCGGCGGCCTCCTACCAAGAAATGCTGGCGATGGGCATGGGACATGGTGGAGACAATCTCCCTAAGTCACAAGCCATCAAGGATGCCACCATGGCGCATTTCATACTGGAATACTGGCAGGATGGCAGTCAGTTTATTCATTTCCATGGCACCTTCCATAGTAAATGGCATGAAGGCATCTGCTGGCAGTTGTTGCAACAAGACCCCAAGCTGAATATCCTGACCATTGCCAGCCATTCACAAGACCATATTCAGACATTGGACAGCTCGCAGGTAAACATGGCAGACTTTATCCTCGTCACACCTACCAACATGACCTCTACCAAGTAATTCGTTCACGCTAGTAGCCTAGAACAAAATTTCAATCCAATTCTTAATTTCTATCGAATGAAACACATTATCTTTTTCCTTTTTGCCCTTCTTACTGGACCTTTTTCATGGGCTCAAAATTCTTTGCCCATTCCTGCTGCATTAACAGGCAGCAATTTCAACTTGACACTGCAACACGATTCTGTGGTGTTTTACCCTGGCTATCAAACAAATACCATGGGGGTCAATGGCGCTTTGCTTGGTCCAACTCTCATTTTTCAGCAAGGCGATTATGTCAACATCAATGTGACCAATCAACTGATTGACACCACCACCATGCACTGGCACGGCATGCATGTGCCTGCCGGCTACGACGGTGGCCCTCATTCAAAGATTTACCCTAATACCACATGGTCACCATCATTCACCATCATGGACCGCGCAAGTACCATGTGGTACCACCCTCACCTTATGCACAAAACCAATGAACATGTGCAAATGGGTATTGCTGGCTTCATTATCATCAAGGATAGTTTGGAGGCCGCATTGATGATTCCTCGCACCTATGGCGTCGATGACATACCATTGGTATTCCAAACCAAGTCCATAGATGTAAATCGCCAAATCGATGTGAATATGAACAACAGCGCATTAGACACCATGCTATTAACCAATGGTGTCATAGGAGCAACCCTCAATGCACCTTCGCAGGTCATGAGATTCAGACTTCTAAACGGTGCATCTGAGCGATCATTCAATATTGGCCTTAGCAACAATGCAAATTTTCAAGTGATTGGCAGTGATGGCGGCTTACTTGCAGCACCAATCAGCATGAGCCGATTGCTGATTTCTAATGGTGAACGTTATGAAATTCTGGTAGACCTTTCAAGCAATCAAGGTGACACCATACAAATCATGAACTACGGCTCTACCATCTCAGGTAGCGTGTATGGAACAGCCTCCATTTCAGGTATGGGTGGCGCTACGATTCCCAATTACAGCAGCAATCCACTCAATGGCGCAAATTTCCCCCTGTTGACCATGCATGTTACCAGCAGCACCGCTAACCCCGTCACAAGCATTCCAACAGCTTTAGTGCCAACCAACGTTTTAAACGTAGCTGATGCAAACCACAATCGAACCATGGCTATGGCACCTGCAGTCATGGGGCCACAAGGCTCAATTAATGGCCCATTCCGCATCAACAATGCCACGTTCAACATGTCCGTCATCAATGAAGTTGTTCCACTAAACAACACGGAGATTTGGACACTCACCAACCAAAGTGCCATAGCTCATCCATTCCACATTCACGATGTACAGTTCAATGTCATTGAAGTCAACGGTGTTGCACCGCCCTTGCATCAGCAAGGATGGAAGGATGTGATTCTCGTGCCTGCCCACCAAGGCTCTGTGAAGTTTATTACAAAATTTGAAGACTTTGCGGACCCCATCATTCCCTACATGTACCACTGCCATATCCTCACGCATGAAGATGGCGGCATGATGGGCCAATTCACAGTCGTAGACAACAGCAGTGGCTTAGATGATATTCATTACGACAACTTCAGCATTTACCCTAATCCTGCAGAAGATTTTGTGCAAATTGCCTTGAAAGGTAACGGTCCAGAACCTATCAGTATCACCAATGCCCTAGGCCAAGTTGTCATTCAAGGAAGCATAACTGCTCAAACATCACGGGTGAACCTTTCGCAGCTTAGCCCTGGCATGTACATCATCCGAATAGGTGCAGTTAGCGAACCCCTGATAGTGCAATAGCCGTATCGAATTATCAAGCAATAGCCACAAAAAGTAAAGGGCTGGCGAACACATAACACCAACCCTTTAACGCACCGCCTCTAATCGATCACGGCCCTATTTTGAAATCCTGTGAGGGGCTTCCTTTATGGTAACGCGGAATGGAGGGGAATTCGTCTGTGATGACATAATAGTAGGTTCCTGTTGGGTACTCAGGTGTCACGCCGCTGCGGCCATTGGCCTCATCAAGGGTGCCCAATCCATTTACATACTCATAATCGTTGGAATAGGCCCCATCATAGATACCACAGGGTGCTGACCTGCCATCGCCTGGTCGCTCACCAACCTTGAGGCGGTAGCTCGATGTCAACCGAACAATTGCCGAACTTGAGTCACCAGCAAGCTCATAGCCGTATTGGTCATAGATGGGGAATCCATCAGCTGCATAACCCATCAAGGTCATTTCTCCTGGCATGGCATTGATTGAATCCAAAAAATTCAAGGGCGATCCATGGTAATGGTATTTACCATTAGGTTGTACATGAGCATTGTTGCAATCCAAGCCAATTTTCACATTGATTGCTTCCAAGTTCCACTCCCAGTTAGCGTTGGGATTTAAGCGACTATTGTGGGGAAATGGCTCAGCAGCTACAGGGTCCAACTCTACCCCATTCAACAATAGGCCAAAGGAAAATTGAGGTCCTGATGCTGGACCAGAACCCGAGGTTGACAACAAAGGCGTCATGGTTGCCGCAAAAACGGGTTGCAATGGCACCCCATAGCTGGATGCCTGTGCGGTGATCGCATTGGGATTCAATGAGCCAGAACCTGAACCAAATAAGCCAACCTTGTGGTTGGGGATGCTGTTGCTTGTGAATAGCCGCTGGGAACCATTGGTTGTCATGACAAAGCTTGAAGCCTCTGTCAGTGTCACGTCACAAGCGCCACGGCTTTGATCAATCTGATCGGAGTCACAGTCATTGGCCTTTCTGCAGCCAGCTATGAGGGTGATAAACATCAAGGCATAAAGGCCATGAATCGAATGGATCTTGAGCCAGTTATTCATAGAAAATAGTTTAGTATTCATAGCTATTAGACAACGTGCAACCCCATTGGTTTAATTAAGGCATGGCACGATGCATGTCAGCCAGGAAAATGGTCTACCACATGACTACCTTACAGGAGTGAAACAAACCATCTTATTGCTGCTGGCACTTTCCATTGCTTGCGTCAAGCAAGGCCCCATTGATCCTGGTAATGATCCGGTATTCACCATTGTTGCCAACAATGACAACACCTACAGAGGCTTCAATCGAAAAATTGTGGTCTATGGGATTCCCGTCTATGCCGTAAAGGGCGTTGAGGACGTCAACCTCCTACACACTGCCCATGTCTTAGCACAATACCTTGATAACAACGCCGACTCAGTGGTGGATAACCCCCTTGTCCTGGCAGCCATGATCAACCAATCAGCAGCCATGGTTCTATGGACGAATCAGTTTCAAATTAATGGGCCTGGGGCACAGGACCTTGGCAACAATGAAATCCATCCAGGCTTTGTGACGGGTGGGCTGCAAGGCCCCTTTGATGCCACCTTGGAAGAAGTGTTTCACCTGATTAGCCATGCAGGCTATGCTTATGCCTACCCCTCTGCTTTCAATGAAAGTTCAAGCGAGTTATGCTTGGCCATGGATGTGGCTCGAGGCGGTCATTTCACAAGCATACCAAGCAACTACCCATCTGATGCTTGGTATACCTATGACGATGTCACCTGTGATTACGGTTGCATGGCCACAGAGTATTGCTATTGGGCTTTGACCTCGATGCTGGGTGCACAGGCACATCGCTTGGATGACATCCAACATGAATGGACCTTGAACACCTTAGCAAAGGTGCAGCAAGGTGACAGTGCCGTCTACCAATTGCTTAGCAACAGCCAATACCACCTCCCCACGGTGCTACCTGATGGGAATTACCAGCCTTGATTGGTCCACTAGGTTTCCGTTTTCATGCCAACTTGCCTGCAGCACCTCCCCTGCTTGATGCCCCTTTCGTGACAAGCTAATCAGCTGCAAATTGTCTGATGCTTGAAGGCTTGCTGGGGTGATTGATGACCAATAGGACTTGCCATTGACATCCGTCCAAGTCAACCTCAGCTCTCCCCTGGCGGCCAATCTCCTATCAGCAATCACATGCACATGGATGCTATCATTGGCTAAGTTCAAGCTCACCACACATGGCTTGAATGCGTCCTTCACCAGGTGCTGAGCCAGTTTCCATGATCCATCGTGGTTGATCGTCGACCAACTCACGGTTGGCCAGACATCATTCAATTGCCAGTACAATGACCCCATGGTCTGTGGCTTGTTGCGCCTGTGAGACTCAATGGCTGTGGTTAATGCCACGCCTTGAACAAGCTGGCTATGGCGGACCTCTTCTTGGAAATTCTTAGCCTGCAATCCCATTTTCTGCTGGTAATGCTTCATCATTCTAAAGCCATCCATGCCAGCAGCAAGCCACGGCATGAAGGATCGCTGTCGATGAGCCAGATCCATGGTTGATGAATTCCACTGTGTCACGTCAGGGTTCATGGCTTCAATCAAAGGCATTGACGGCAAGGACTGCATGCCATATTCCGACACAAAACGGCCAGGGTTTTCCTTGTAGGAATCCAATGGTGCTTGGTTGAACCATACATCCCATGCATGTTGATCCCCAGATTCTGCATTGGCCAACCGGCCAGGGGATGCGCTGGGAGAGGATGACCAATAACTCAGGTCACTCTGAGCAGCCACAGCATCTGGCAGCAGATGATGAAACACCTTGTCATACGCTTTCCACAAGGCCAATGAGTCAGCATTGTTGAGCTGATAGGCATCCTGCCAGCCCCACTTGAACCACCCTGTCAATGACTCGTTGTTGCCGCAATACAACACAACTGAGGGGTGCAAGGATGCGCGCTGAACCTGCTCAACAGCCTCCTTTAGAATATTGTCATGCATGGCTTGATTCGTTGGAACCATGGTGCAGGCAAACATGAAATCCTGCCAAATCATCAAACCCAAAGAATCACAAGTCTGGTAAAAAGCTTTGTTTGGGTAGACTGCGCCACCCCATACCCGAAGCATGTTCATGTTCGCCTTTGCTGCATCGATAAGCAGGGCTTTTTGCTTAGCTCTGGCACGGGAAGCGAAGAAGTCTGCAGGAATGACATTGGCCCCCATGGCAAAAACGGGGATGCCATTGACCGTGACATGCATGGCCTGGCTGCTTTCCGATGGCAAATGCCATTGAATGGATCTCAAGCCAACATGGCCCCGAATGCGCTGCTCAGCCATCTGAATCTCGTAGGGATAACGATGAGCTTCCCCTAAATTGTTTGGCCACCAACGTTGGGGTGACTGCCAGGTGACCAGGCGTTCATGGGGAATAGCTGTGGTGTGAACCTCTGCACCTGGCATACCCAGTGACCACGGTGGCAATGGCCCCTGACCTTCAGTAGACAGTGTCAATTTGTAGGCTGCAGAGTCTGCCGTCAGATGCAATCGGGTCCAACGGTGGCCGGTAATCCGACGCGTTGACCATGGGGTGACAACAATTTGGCGCCAGATACCTGAGGTCAGCAAGCGCGGAGACCAATCCCACCCATGATGGTACTGTGCCTTGCGTAGGTAAGGGCTGATGCGATCGTTTGGGTCGCCTGGCTCATTGGAACAGGGCACGGGCAATGCATGGTCTGCCTTTGCTGCCAACCCTGCCTTGATGGCTGAAGTGAAATGCACCGTCATCACATTGTCAGTTGCCTGAATCCAGGGGCGCACATCCACTTGCCAGGAGCGATGCATGTTGTCAGCCTCCAACAACGGATGACCATTCAATGTGACCGTTGCATAGGTGTCTAAACCCTTGAAATCAAATGTGACATGGGCATGGGACATCCAATCAGCTTGCGCATCAAAATGAGCCAAATAGACCCAGTCTTTGGTCTCCACCCACTGCACATCATGTTCATGGGTTGACAGAAAAGGATCTGGGATCACCCCTTCACGCATCAAATCCAAATGCACTGATCCTGGAACCTGTGCAGGCAGCCAGTGCAGGCTATCGCTCGAAGCGAAGGTCCATTGTGCAACAAGGGGAGATTGGGCATTCACATGCCATGATTGCATCAGCATCAGCCATGCAAGAAGGAAGCTAGTTGTTCCGTTTCTCAAAATTGTCAGACTGTGATCTGCGGTAGGCCCTCACGGCTAGGACCCCAATGGCAAAAGCGATGGCACCATAAAAGCTCAGGCGGAGGCAGGTACAACCGTGACAACCGATCTGAAGGTGGCGGCCTATGATGAATATTGCACTGAACATCAGTCCTGTCGGATTTTCACAGCTGTGCCATAGGCAAGGATTTCTGAGGCGCCTTGCATGATGACAGAGGAAGAAAATCGGACAGATACCACAGCATCTGCACCCATGCTTCTCGCATCATCTATCATGCGTTGGTAGGCATGCTCTCTGGCATCTGCCTGTAGTTGGGTGTATTCGGAAATTTCACCGCCCACAATGTTTTTCAGGCCAGCGAATATGTCACGGCCAATATTTCTTGCGCGCACAGTGCTTCCACGAGCCATACCTAGGGTTTCTGTGATGGTTTGTCCTTGAATATGGTCGGTGCTAACTGCTTTCATCTTTTTTGTCAATATACGAAACTGTAACTCAATCCAAGCCGCCAGACGCCAACAACTTTTTCCATGTCGACTCGTTCACTGACACAGGAAAGTCTTGACCTAAACTGCTGAGCCAATCAATTTCTCGTGAGGCTTGCAAATCAGAAACAACCTTGCCCTTGCATTCATCCAAGGCCTTAGGTCCTGCTGGCTGACTGGTGACCGTGGCAGCAACCACCCAGCCTTTGCCATGCTGGATAGGCCCCGTGACGGAATCCCCCAAGGCTGCATAAGACAAGAAAATAGCTGCCTTTTCAGATGACGTGGATTGCCCCACTTCCAAATTTTCGTAATCATCACTGACCACCGCAAGGGCATCCTTTGCCTGCAAGACCCGCATCACTTTTTCTGTGGGCGTGCCCTGGTTAAGCATCTTGACAGCCTGCTTTGCCATCCCTTCTTTGTCTAAGGTGAACAAGGTGCCACTGTAGCGATCTGCCCACTGATAATTGGCTTGATTCTCATTGAAAAAGGCCTGCAGGCGGCTGCTGTCCATGGCGTAATCCCAAACTTCCTCTCGCATGAGATCAAAGACCAAGATTCCTTCGCGGTATTCTTGTGCCAAGTAGCGAAAGGCGTCATTTTCTATGGGCAAACGCTTTTCAGCTTCCTCAATCATCAAGCCCTCAATGAGGGGATCCAGCTGGCCATAGACCAACTCCTTGGTGAAGCCTTCTGGCAAACCTTGTCCTGCCATGGCCGCGAATTCAGCTTGAGACAGTGTCACCTTGCCCTTCAACCCATCAAAGCTCAAGGCCACCTTGTGCATATTGGTTGTTGACTTTTCTAGCTCCATTGCATTCATCACTGCATCGAGAGATCGACCGTGAACCTTCAAACCGTAATCTTTCCTCAATCGAGCGATGTAAGCCTTCTGGCTTGACCTTGAACGGTCATCACGGCGAATTTTTGTCTTGAGATTACCTTGAACACGCTCTAGATCCGGTACTTCTGTGAGAGCCAAGCGTTGAATGATATGCCAACCCATGCTTGAACGAATCGGCGCGGTGAAATCGCCATCGTTTTCAATACCAAATGCAGCATCCTCAAACGCAGGTAACATCTCGTTGAGGCCAAATGGCTTCAACGTTCCTCCCTTGGTTGTCGAGGTGATGTCCTTGGAATACTTGCGTGCCATGTATCCAAAATGCTCACCATCAAGCAGCTTCTGATGCACCTCTTGCATGGTAGGTAGTGCCTCGGCCGCAGATTCCTCATCCTTTGCTGGCATGAAAATGTGCGCGACTTCAACCTGGTATCTCGCTGGTCGTCTACCTGTCACCTTGATTAAATGGTAACCAAACTGGCTGCGGATAGGACCTACAATCTCACCCTGGTTGGCCTGGTAACAGGCTGACTCAAAATCATAGACCATGGCAAAGACATTGAACCACCCCAGATCGCCACCTCGGGAAGCACTGTAACTGTCTGAAGACACATGCTTTGCAAGCACCTCAAATGGCTCACCGCGGATGATGCGTTTTTTGATGACCATCAATTGCTTGTAAATCCTAGCGGTATCTGCCGGTAAAGCATTTTCAGGTAAATCGAACATGATGTGCGATGCCCTGACGTCAGTCTGCATGCGTGCATAGGTCTCTTGCAGCAGCTTTTCATCGCTTTTGCGGTCACTCATGTATGGCTTGAGTAATTCACGATAATAGCCATTGTACTCCCGAAGAAACTGTGCAAGGGTATCCTTTCCTGCCGATTCAGCCAATGCCACCTTTTGCTTGAATTGGCTGTAAAGCTGGAGGTATTCCCTGGGGGACTTAGGGTCAATGCCGTGGCCGACATCTTTGTTTTTATTGAAAACATACATGAACTCACCCACGGTAACCGCCTGGTCAGCCACTGTGAACAGGGTGGCATTGTGGTTCAAGCTTTGAGCCTGAACAAGGCTGGCAAAAGCAAAAAGGAGTATAAAAAGGGTCTTGCGCATCATGAGGTAGAAGTTTGAGGGGCGAATTTAAGTCCTGAACGGCTTAATACATCCACTTCCCTTGGTAAGGATCGTAGGTATTGATGCCAAATTTGAATTTGAACCCTTGAGGCACGATGGTGCCTGGCCTTGATACGTAATACATGCCCCATCGCATGGTCTGATCATAGAGCTTGAATTTTCGCTCTAACCCCACATAAGTTTCAACCTGCAATGGGCCAAATTCTTCTGTCCAAACGGCACCATTACCTAAAGCCAACTCAAGGTTCATGCGATTGATCAAGGGAACCCATTTGAGCAAAGCCCCTTCAAAGTGATGGATTGCATAGAGTTCCATGTAAGACTTTGGGGTGTGGTAAGAACCCTGCAAGGTTTGCAGTGAAGTCAACGGGTCAGAAAACAACCCCTTGTCTGACCCACGGAAATAGCGGTGCTCAATCAATTTAACCTTGCTGTAATCGTCCGTGAAGAATGAGCCACCTCCAGCTCGCCAATAAGTGTATCCCATGCGAGGCCAGTTCACATCCTGCATCATGGACAGTTCCAGGTGGCTGTAATCCACGTCAGATCCCATGAAATCAGGAATACCCCTGGACAGTTTCAAGCGCACATCGGGGTACTCGCTTCCAAGGATCAACTTTCGGTTGCCTTTGAGAATGTAGCGCTGCTTATGTCGGTAGAGCAAGTCTACAGCTACCAAAGCCACCGTGTACTCCTCAAAATCAGTGGGTAGGTTCAACTCGCCAAACAGCTCATTGGACCAAGCAGCAAATGTCATGTCATCAATGGGCAGCCTGTCTGAAAAATCAAAGCTGAACTTTGCATACAAACCATTGACAAGTTCCGACCGATGGCTGCCACTGAAGAATACCGTTCTAGCAAAATTGCCTCTAGAAAATGTTGCCAGCAAAGATTCATAGCTGTTGAGCACCATGAAGTCATCCCCCATGGACAAGTTGACTTCTGCAAAGCGCTTGGGGTCATACATGAAGCTTCCTTCAACCCTGCCCTTGATGTCCTGGTTCTTGAAACCATAGTTGAGATTGGCAGCAAGGGTGAATCGCTGATCATTGTTGAATTTTCGCTGGAAACTAAATGCTGGTGCCCACCGCATGCCACCAATACCCATCGGTCTAAATTGAGAAATCAATGGCGAATAAGCATAACGGTAACCTTTGCGATGGTTGCGGTGGCCCCAACCGGTAAGCAAGGGCTTGTACCATTTGAAGCTGTTGTATACGGTCTCCACAGAATCCTTGAACCCATCGCTGTCATGGTACAAGCTTAAGCTGTCCTGGTAGCTGATATGCCGATTCTGGTCCTGGGTCAAGGGGAGGCGTCGAATGCGCTCCCATGCTTGTGCATCCTGTGTGAAAGCATCCGCTGCATAGGACCTCACTGCCAGTTCAGGCGCCTCCCATGTGGGGTTTACTTCATGGCTTTCAAGCAACATTTCAACCCTTGCGTGCATGCCCCCAGGACCGCGATAGGTCCAAGTGCTTGTGGTTGGCATGTCAATATTTGGGTCCAGGTTTTCATAGGATTGACTGACATGCACTGAGTCCAGCCCCACCAACACGTGAGCAGGTAACAGAATGTCTGATTGCTTCAATTGACCCGTTTCAACCACCAACACCACGGTCCCAGACAAGCCCTTACCACTCACCTTAGGCTGAAAATGGACGCTCACCAAACCCTCTTCCTGCAAGGAGTCATTCGCAATCCAAAAGCGGTAATGCCATGCCGCATCAACAGCCAGTGGGCTGACAATGGGCTGACTCAGAAAGCGGCTCAAGTGAATGCTCTGCTGCCAGAGATTCAAGTCTGCATCGCCGAGCCCTTGAATCCAATGATCTGAAGAGCCTCTAGGAGATTGGCTCATTGGGACAATGTCATCACGGGGGCTGCCCATTTCTACTGACATTGACATCTCCATTGAATTGCCAAAGTCAGGCGAATCGCCTGCCTGGTGTTCATCGATGGCCAGGATGACATCCCTGTGGGTCAGTGGGTAGCGAACCCATGAGTCAGCCACGAATTCCAGGAGGTGATCCTGACCCATTGACACGAAGCTGCTCTTCACATGGGTCGTGCACCGAAGACGTTTGATTGCACCGCGCTGAGCTTGCGCACGCAAACGGGCTCGAGACATGATTTCCTTGACCCATGCATCTGGATCCGCAGACAACTGCACTGTTTGCAACTGAATGGGGTCCGTATTTTGTGCTTGTAGACTGAGCGTGAAAACAAGCAACACAATGGGGAAAAGGGGTCTCAACATGCTGGAATGGTTGGCACAAACATACTAAGATTTCATGCTACCTTGTTTGCATGAACAAAGGGGTGATTTTGTTGCTATCCGCATGGATATGTACGGCCTGTAGCGAGCGTGACAATGCATGCCTCAATGACCGTTTACCTGACTTCAAAGCATGGTGTTGTCCCAATGGTTCAACGGTAAGCACGTACCACTTCCAAGGTGACCTGGTGCAGGTTTACCAACCTGGATCCTGTGGTGCAGACTTTCCTTCTTATGTCCTTGGTTCAGCTTGTGACACGCTGGGTTTCCTTGGTGGAATTGCTGGATTTACTGACATTCAAGGGGTGAATTTTCCCAACAATGCCACCTTCGAAAAAGTCATCTGGAGCAATTAGGAGAATGGCTGACAAAGCCGGACTTTTGCGGGATGCAAATGACCCTTGGATTGATTCGTGAACGCAAGAACCCGCCTGACCAGCGCGCAGTCCTCAGCCCCAGTCAATGCACTGACCTATTGCATCACTACCCTAGCCTACGCATCCTGGTTGAACCCAGTGAAATACGGGCATTTGCCAACCAAGATTACGTGGATGCCGGATGCCAGTTGACTGACCAATTGAGCGATGCTGATTGGCTGCTTGGCGTCAAAGAGGTGCCGGTAGACCATCTGCACCCTGGCAAAACACACTTTTTCTTCTCGCACACCTACAAGCGACAACCCAGCAACCGTGACCTATTGAAGGCTTGCGTTGACAAAGGGGTTCGCTTGATCGACTGGGAGCTGCTCAAGCACAACCATGATCGGGTGATTGGCTTTGGCGTCTACGCAGGACTTGTTGGCGCCTATGAAGCCTTGCGTGGCTATGGCATGAAGCGCAAGGAATTTGACTTATCACCTGCTTTGAAATTAGGCACCGTGTCTGAACTCAAACGCAGTTTGCAAGCGACCAACACTTCACTGAGGGCTGCTATCACAGGCTCTGGCCGCGTAGCTTCCGGCGCAAGAGACATGTTATTGGCAGCGGGCCTCAAGGAGGTTAGCCCTGAGGCGTACCTGAGCAATGAACAAGCAGCCTGCTTCACCGTGCTTCCCGCATCAGCCTACGTTCAAAGAAGCTCTGATGGCGGCTTTAACAAGGGTGAATTCTACCAGCGCCCAGACCTTTACCGCAACAATTTTTTGCGATTTGCCCGTTGCACAGACCTGTACCTCGCTTGCCATTACTGGAAGGATGGCAGCCCGCCATTTTTCACTGCTGAAGACGCCTGCCATCCTAACTTCAATATCCAATTTGTGGGTGACATCAGCTGCGACATTGATGGACCTGTGGCTTGCACGTTGAGACCCAGCACTGCCGATTCACCTTTCTATGGTTGGAATCCACAAAAGCATCAGGAAACTGACCTGCTTGCAAAAGGAAGCATTGGCGTTTTAGCCGTGGACAACTTACCCTCGCAAGTGCCAATGGATGCCACAGAGGGATTTGGCAAGGCCTTCATAGAGCAAGTACTCAAGCCCCATCTCCGCGGCGAAGGAGAGGACATGCTCTGGCAGGCCAGCGAATGCGCCAATGGGTCACTGACAAACAAGTTCAAGCATTTGGCCGGCTACATGCAGGCTATGGATCTGCAGGATTACCCTGTGAGTCAATGGGAAAGCCTGATTTTGCAATCCATCCAAGGGGTGAGGGATTCCTTGGAAACCCTTGCCAACCAAGGCGATGAACCAACCTTTCGCAACACGGTGCTAGCCATGGAACAGATGGGGCATGTGCTGGACCAGCATACCTCTGTCCTTTTCAATGCCAACTCAGCCTGCACAACCCCTGAAATTCAACGCATCACTCAGGCCGTCTCTGCCCCCTT
>Ga0233449_1001448_pt1 | contig 21363 bp, 19 predicted proteins | sample SI_124_October20_FD_183012 | JGI IMG/M metagenome (GOLD analysis project Ga0233449, IMG submission 183012) | Seawater microbial communities from Saanich Inlet, British Columbia, Canada - SI_124_October2016_200_MG | ecosystem: Environmental > Aquatic > Marine > Inlet | place: Canada: British... | reverse complement strand
GAAATAAATTCAGGCATCTATGTGTTTGATAGCAAAAAACTCTTCAAGGAATTGAACAAAGTGGGCAACAGCAACGCTCAGGGCGAATATTATCTACCCGATGTCCTGCCCCTCCTCCAAAAAACAGGGTCAAAGGTAGGGGTTGAAATCTGCGAAACTTTTTCTGAAATTCAGGGTATCAACACTGTAGACGAATTAAAAACAGTGGAAGCGAAGATTTTAGCCTCGCAGGAGTGAAACATGTACGTTGAGAAAAAGCCAATTTTTACTGCAATAATAATCATAATTTTGATGTTACCCCTGCTGGTGCAAGCTCAATTCAAAGCTGAAATACCAAGCATTCCAGGTCTGAATACTCGCAGTGTTGGTGGGTCTCCTTCATTCCTCGGAATCGACCTGTCCAAAATCAATTTCCAGCACAGCTATTCAATGCAGGTGAGTTCCTTCGGTGGTGATGCAGTGTCCATGGGACTACTTAAATCCAGTTTTGAATATACCATTAATCCACAGGTAAGTTTTCAAGGATCTGTGGGTCTTATGCACTCGCCCTTTTCAAGCATCACACCCATGGGCGAGCAGTACTCATTTCTAAATGGTTTTAGTGCTGATAACATTTTTTATAGTGGTGAGGTTACCTATAAACCCAAAGAGAATGTGTCATTTCAGATTGGGTTCAGCAGAATGCCAGTAAACACCTACAATCAATATTATTCACCCTACCCTTACAGACGATTGGGATACTAATTTTTCATGGCAAAAGTCCTTAACAGCAAATCTTCCAAGCAGTCCAGACGAGCAACTAAAAAAAATCGCAAGAAACGACCAGCCCAATCAGCTGATATGTTGGTGAATGTGCTGATGCTGGCACTTTCAGTGCTGGTGCTAACTTTTATATGGTCTTTTTGGAATCGTCACACAAATAACCGGAATGTGGCTGAAGAGATGCGTTACTATGCAGAGATTCCAGAGGAAGTCACCCCTGAGACTCTGATTGCCAAACAAAAATATACCAAAGTTAGTGTTGAAATCCTGAACGGATGTGGTATTGGTGGTGTCGCAGCCCTTTTTAAAGATATTGTGCATGCAAAAACTTTTGACGTTTTGAATACGGAAAATGCAGCTCATTTCCATTATGACAATACACTCATCATAGCCCGAACCGACAATATCGACGCAGCTTTCAAACTCGCTGAAGAATTGGGCATTAGTCGCGAACAGGTCAGCCTTGAAACAGATGCCAGCCTCTCTGTGGATATTACCATGATAATTGGTCACGACTATAAGTCGGTACCTGCCTATAAAGAGAAAAAGTCGTAAGTATTGCCCTTGTGCTCAATAGCCCAGCCCTCCCTCAACCAAAAAATTGAAATGATCTATGCCTGATAATTATTCAGATTCAAAAAAGCTCGCTTTAGAGATCGGTGAACTGGCCCTGCAGAAAAAAGCAAATCGTGTTAAAATTCTTGATGTTCACAAAATTACATCAATGACTGATTTTTTTGTGATCTGTTCGGGTAACTCGGATATTCAAGTGAAAGCAATTACCGATCATATTGTGGATGAGCTTGCTGAAGTGGAACGTCCATTTAATCGTGAAGGGTATGATACACGCGAATGGATACTGCTGGATTACATCAATGTTGTCGTCCATATTTTCCATGAAGCCAGTCGAGACTTTTATGATCTTGAGCGCCTGTGGATCGATGCAGAGATTACTGAGCTCAACGAAGATGAGAATGCCCCCAATGCTGAAACGCCTCTGTTTGATAATCTATAAGAATTGATTGAATCCAAATATGTTTGAATATTTAACATCGCAGCTTACTGCCAGACTAGAGCAATTGGGGTGGCCAACAAATCAACTCCAGTTAGCACGACCCAAGAAAGCTGAGAATGGTGATTGGTCCAGCAACATCGCCATGGCTCTGGCCCGTGAACTAAAACGTGCGCCCATGCAGATTGCAGAAGAACTCATGGATGGGTTCACTCTGGATCCCAGCATTGTTGAGAAATTTGAAATTTTAAACCCCGGTTTTATCAATTTTTTTCAATCATCTGATTACCTCACTGCCCAGATTAGTAACATTCTCAAAGAAAGTGGTGAGTATGGTAAAAGTGATTTTGGGAGTGGCCAAACTGCCCAGGTAGAGTTTGTCAGTGCCAACCCTACTGGTCCACTCACTGTTGGACATGGTAGACAGACCGTACTGGGAGATACACTGGCCAATATTCTGACCTGGTCAGGTTATGATGTCACACGAGAATACTATTTTAACAATGCGGGTCGTCAAATGCGACTTCTCGGTGAATCCCTGAAGGCACGCTACCTGGAATTAAAAGGTGAGTCTATCAGCTTGCCCGATGGTGGTTACGAGGGAGCTTATCTGATTGATGTAGCCAAAACTCTTTTGAAGGAACAACCTGAGCTCTCAGCAACTGATGATGTTGATATTTTTAAGAGCTATGCCGAGAAATCTATTTTTTCTATCATCAAGGGCACTCTGCAAAGAATCGGTGTGGTCCATGATGTCTTTTATAATGAGCGCTCGCTTTATGAAGCTGGTAAGATTGATGAAGTCCTGGATATCCTGCGTGAGAAGGGCTTGCTCTATGACAAAGATGGCGCAACCTGGTTTAAAACCAGCGAATTGGGTATAGAACAAGATCGCGTGTTGGTAAAATCAAGTGGAGAACCCACTTATCGTTTACCTGATATTGCCTACCACCGTGAAAAAGTAGCTCGCGGCTTTGATCTGGTTGTTGATATTTTCGGAGCGGACCATATTGATGCCTATCCCGATGTGCTTTCAGCATTGAAAGTCATGGGTTTGAAACATGAACATATCGAGGTGGTAATCCACCAGTTTGTCACACTCCTTCGTTCAGGTGAAGTGGTCAAGATGTCTACCAGGAAAGCCAATTTTGTGACTCTGGACAAGTTGATTGATGAAGTGGGCGCTGATGTCGTACGATATTTCTACATCATGCGTAGTGCTTCCAGTCATCTCAATTTTGACCTGGATCTGGCCAAGCGACAAACTGAAGAAAACCCCGTTTTCTATCTCCAATACGCCCACGCCAGAATTTCCAGTATTTTCAGACGAGCTAAGGAACGTGGTTTGGATTCAGATACAGAGAATGCTGACCTAACTTTACTCAATGAGGAATTTACTGTCGCTTTGATTAATAAAACTCTGGAATTTCCAGAGGTTATCGATCATTGTCGTCGCGCCCTGGAAGTGCATCACTTACCAGGCTACCTCTTCGAACTGGCTACAGCCCTACATAAATTTTATACGGAGTATAAGGTGATTGATCTGGATAAGCCGGAGCTCTCCAAGGCCAGACTGGCCCTGCTTGAGGCGGTTCAAATTACTTTGAGAAATGGATTGCGTATATTGGGAATTTCCGCTCCCGAACAGATGTAGGATTAAGCCTACCTAAAACCGTTGAAACAGTTTTCTCTTTTTATCTTTTTTTTTGGTACACCTGACTGAAGTCAGGTGCTTTTTGATCCATACTCGAAAAGGTGGGTTCTTTAACCTTCCTGTAGAAACTCGTTTTCGTATTCTGTTTCAAGATCATGCTTATGACGTAATTCTTCATCAGCCATCATCTGAAAAAAGGTATTCAACTCTTTGTCGAAATGGAAATGATCAGCCAGATCCTGATACATTCGTGCTGTTTTATCTTCACGCTTTGCAGCAAGAATCAGAATTTCCTGAGTGGTCATATTATCCTTCAACTCGGGCTCCATCAGATAGTCTGTAACTTTCAGGTTGGCTGGTGGAAGTTCGATGTAATTTTCAATTTCAAAATTTCCCAATGAAACTTTGTGGACTGTCTCCATATCTACAAGCTCCTGAAATTTCTGGCGGGCACTCTCATCTTTGGCCTGATCTCTGGCAAGGGTGTAAAGATCAATAGCCTGCTGTTCCTGGTTGATGCACATTTCAACAATACCACTCATATCCATTGATTTGACCTGATCTTTTAAGCTCATGCTGAACTCCTCACCTTGGCTTTCAAATAATCGTTAATCGCAATAGCAGATTTTCGACCTGCACCCATGGCCAGAATGACCGTCGCGCCACCGCTAACAATATCACCGCCTGCAAAGACTCCATCCATAGAGGTTCTGCCATCTTCATCAGCGACTATGTTGCCCCATTTATTGGTTTCTATTTCAGGCGTGGTCTGCGAAATGAGGGGATTTGATCCATTTCCCACGGCGATCACAACCATATCCACATCCATAATAAATTCGGAACCTTCCATAGGGACTGGACGACGACGACCAGATTCATCAGGCTCGCCTAATTCCATGCGCAGACATTTTGCTGCTATCACACTCCCCTGGTCATCACCGATGAATTCAATGGGATTGACCAGATTCATAAATTTAACGCCTTCTTCTTTGGCGTGATGAATTTCTTCATTTCTGGCGGGCATCTCTTCTTCAGAACGACGATAAACGATGGATGCTTCATCTGCTCCAAGACGTTTGGATGTTCTAACGGCATCCATGGCAGTATTACCGCCACCCACAATGATAGCATGCTTGGCACGATAGAGCGGAGTGTCCCATTCTGGGAATTCATAACCACGCATCAAGTTTGAGCGGGTAAGAAATTCATTGGCTGAATAAACACCATTCAGGTTTTCACCTGGGATATTCATAAATCGTGGTAATCCGGCCCCCAAGCCCAAGAAGACAGCATCATAACCTTCATCAGCCATGAGTTCCTGTATGGTCATGGTACGACCAACAATGAAGTTCTTTACAAATTTTACACCCATTGTTTCGAGAGTAGCTACTTCTTCGCGCAAAATGGCTTTGGGGAGGCGAAATTCTGGGATTCCATATACCAACACACCACCAAACTCATGTAAGGCTTCAAATACGGTAACTGCATGACCCTCTTTGATGAGATCACTCGCAACAGCCAAACCGGCTGGACCAGATCCAACGATGGCGACTTTTTGTCCGGTTGATTTTGGTTTTCCGAAGATCTCTTCTGATCCATTCCCGTGTTGCATAGCATAATCAGCCACAAATCGCTCGAGACGACCAATGGCAACCGGCTCAAAGCGCTTACCCATAACACAGATTTCTTCACACTGGGTCTCTTGTGGACAGACTCGACCACAGATAGCAGGCAATGAATTATCTTCTTTAATTTTCTTGGCAGCCCCAATAAAATCCTCATTGCAGATCAACTGAATAAAATCAGGGATTTTGATGTTAACGGGACAGCCTTCCATGCAGGTTGGATTTTTGCATTCGATACAGCGTTGAGCCTCAATCACAGCCTGTTCAGGTGTGAGTCCCAGGTTTACTTCAAGAAAATTTGCGCTGCGGAGCGTGGCATCCTGTTCTGGCATATCCTGACGGGGAATCGTCAGACGTTCTTTCATAGGTACAGTATTAAATGATTGGGGACGTTCGCGTTTCATGCTGGGACCTCCTCTTTCATTTGTTCAGCCTTCATTTTTTTCATCTGTCTTTCCAGAAAGCACTTATGCGATTCTTCTTCCTGCTTTTTGTACATTCTCTGACGCGAGCCCAATTCCTTAAAATCAACCTGATGTCCGTCAAATTCTGGTCCATCGACACAGACAAAGACAGTTTTTCCGCCAACTGTTGCTCGGCAAGCTCCACACATACCAGTACCATCAACCATAATGGCATTCAAGCTGACCATGGTGGGAATGCCTATTTCTTTGGTCTGATTAGATACGGCTTCCATCATGGGGAGTGGTCCAATAGCGACTATCATATCAGGTTTGATACCTTCATCCATGAGATCCTGTAATACATCGGTGACTAAACCATGGCGACCGGCAGAGCCATCATCAGTAGAAATACGAACTTCATCAACAACCTCAGCCATTTGATCCTGAGCGATGATAAGGTCTTTATTGCGAGCACCAATTATTGAAATTACTCTATTCCCGGCTGCTTTTCCGGCAGCTGCAATGGGAAGGGCTTCGGCTGTTCCGACGCCACCACTTATACAAACCAGAGTGCCCCAATTTTCGATATGGGTAGGCAAACCTAGAGGACCAACTAGATCTTGTAGATGGTCACCTGTTTCAAGCGTATTTAGATGGGCACTGGTTTTTCCCAGTCCCTGAACAATGATGTTGATCCAGCCTTCTTCTGTATTTGAGTCGGCAATTGTGATTGGGATACGTTCACCTTTATCATGAACACGTAACATGACGAATTGACCGGCTTGACGTTTTTTGGCAATATGAGGTGCTTCAAGAATGAAACTTTTCACATTGGGGGCAATGAACTCGGCTTTTAGAATTTTATACATTTGGCACTCCTGTTTTCAATCCATGCTTAAGGCAAGGTTTGTGCCATATTATGTATTAAGGAGGGATGATTTATAGAGGGGGGATCAAATCAGTAGCGAAAGTATGGAGCACTCCACGGGTAACACTTCGATGATCTCAGTGACCAACCCGTAGTTCGGGCTCCATAACCCGTCTTCGTCCCGACAAAAATATCGGGACTTCGCCGTGGTTATCCGCCCGTCGAAAATGGGTATCAAGCATTCCGGTGCATGCACAGGGTCTTCTGTTCGTATGCTCGCACATCAATCTCGCAAAGGCGGATAAAAAAAGGGCTACTCAAAAAGTGAGTACCCCTCTTAATATCGATTGTTTGATTGCTAACTACTTCAGACGATGTCTCAAGGACCAGGAGTCAACGTAATATAGCAGCTTCACAGAGATACTATTGCTCTGATCTTGAGAGCCCAAATCCCGCAAGTCATCGAAAAAACTCACACCTGGATCATCACCATCTACATATATTGCATTTTTAAGAATAATATTCAATTCGCTGCCAGGTGTGAAACGCCAGGTCATCACTGCGTCGATGGTGAAGGCGTTAAATACCGTACTGAGATCAGCAGAGTAATCTCTTGCCACTACGTTTCCATCATCCTGGAGGTCATAGAAATCCAAATACTCTACTGAAGACCGGTAATAGCGCATCCTTAGATCCGATTCCAGATTCCGACTGAAGATATATTGTGAATTCAATGAATTGGTTATGGTCGAATGATTTCGTCTTCCGAATACGGGATCGTCCTGATCATCAAATTCAGCAAAGCCATAATCATTCTCTAAAATATCCAAATCTAGTTCATATTTAATCTGGAATTGATTATTTACCCGCCAGCTTGGACTGAATCCGCCACCATGCCACCAGGTACCACGGGTGGTGGTTGTGGACCTACCCAGCCATACACTGGTTGAAAATGGTTTGTTACTATCGGTCGAAATCCAATGGTGGGCATGCGCAAATTTGGGGATGTACACATATCGATCTTCAACTCTGGGCTCATTGTAATCATGGGCATATTTAGGTCGCCATGTCGTTCCACCGCCTGTCGACATATGGTTTTTAAAGGTCACATTGTAATTTGCCTGTAATTCCATCTGCGCATAAAGACGGGGCTTAAAAAGCCAGGAATATGATTCGTTTATACTCAGGCTTGCACTATTGACGATCCAGACCGGATCAATCGTTCTAAAACTTACGAATGCAAATTGAACAAGTTCGTTGGGTTGTCTCAGAAAACCCATATCATTGGGGTCGTAATGTTCACTTTCGGCTCCTAATCCGACTCCATATTGAAAGATTCCCTGTCCTTCCGCAACTTCAACGTGATATTTGAATCCGGTGGAACTGCTATCGCCAAAGTTCACCTTATTAAAGGCACCACTGGCTTCTAAAACCCATTTTGAATCAGAGGAGGCCAACCGCGTTTCAAACCCGATCACATTGGCATCTCTGAAATCCTTTGATGTATCATCACCGGAAAAACGTTGAACATTGGTATTAATAATGCTGAAATCAGAACCATTCTTCAGATTTTTACTCACCACAATCAGATTATAATTGCTGGCGGGGTTCGTAAGATATTGGTGTTCATTTCCCAGGGAATCTTCGATGGTAGCATGCACAGGCGCCGTGATAGCATTAAATAAGCCAAGACCTATACCATTCACAGTCTGACCCGTAACTTTGGTAGCATTGAGCAGCTGGGTTTCATCTGGATTTGACCTAACAGTCTCACCTTCCAGCAGTATTTCCTCATCCTCCACTTGCCAATATCTGGCAGGTCTGGAACCCACTCTGCGGGAATAAAAGAGACCCGCCTTATGTAATAATTGGGTGCCTTCAGTGAAAAAGGGACGATGCTCATCAAACCGAACTTCAAAAGGGGAAAGATTGAGGACTGCATTGTCGGATTGGACCTGACCAAAATCGGGAATCAGAGTCATATCCAGGGTGAAACTCTCATTAATTCCATATTTAAGATCCATACCACCCCGATAACTGGTGGAAATGTTACTCTTACCAGGTTCATCGAAGGGAAAGTGTTCTACCGAGGTTGAGGCATAGGGTGTAAAAGATAGACGCAAAGGGGTTTCAATATTTTCAATTCCATTTAGCAGCCCAGACTGCTGACCATAATTGCCCATAGCAACGTCAAGTTCAGTCCAGGTGTAAATGAGTTGAGGTGTCGCATGATAGCGAGCCATATTCAAGCCCCAGGTTTGGATATCCCTGGAGGGAAATCTTATTTGGCTAAACGGGATGGCCATCTCGACAGACCAACCCTGGTCATGAATTGTTACATCACTTGACCAGACAGGATTCCAGTTAGGATCTCGGTCATTTGGAGTCCATTTACGGTCAATCTGGACTCCAGCAGCTGTAACCATCAGGTTCAATTCATTGGCACCATCGTTAAAGGGATTGATCCAAAATCCCAGCCAATCCGCCAGCGCTTCATCATCATCGCGTTTTCCCAGTTGAGTCTTGATACTTGTCGGATCAGGATCATACATGGTGGCTGCAACATACAGTGCGACATCATCATACAGAAATCTAACCTCTGTTTTTACTGGTGCTGAACCACCGCTTTTTGGCATAAAGTTAAAGAAGTCGGTTGCCGGGGAGACCAAATCCCACTCAGCCTCGTCAATTACTCCATCAATCGTTGGCGGGGTTGATACTCTAACCGCATTAATATGCTTCTTTTGGCCTTCAGCCCAGACTGTGCCGAACATAATGAGCAATATTAAGATAATAATCTGCTGTTTCATGGAAGCCTTCTAATTATTGGGGGGCCTATCTAATCTTTTCACATATCGCATCAACGTTTTACAAGTATGGGTAGGTGATGCACCATAACTTTCTCATGCGAAAACCCCTGCTTAGTACCTACCCTTCAACTTGGAATAAAATATTTTAGAGTAAACATTTATTTTATGATAAATATTGTCCCATATTGTGCAACTGGCTTGTCAGCATCAGTACTTTGCATGTGTTATTGGGAGCTTACGATTTACCCAGACCGAGTTCTTTTAATTTCCTGGAAAGATTTGACTGCTGCATCCCCAGACTATTGGCAGTGCGGCTAATGTTCCCAGCATGCTGACGGAGTTGTGACTCCAAAAAGCGTTCCTCGAACATCCTTTTTGCGTCAGCAAATGGACGAGTTTCAGTAAAGATTGCCGTATCTCCTTCTCCAGAGACGACCTGATTCAAATGTGGTTTTACCTCAGGTAAATCAATCTCTTCATTAGGACTCAGTATATATAAACGCTCGATGAGATTTCTCAGTTCACGGATGTTTCCAGGAAAGGGGTAGCCAACCAGCATATTCATGGCATCCCGGGTAAACTGTTTGGGCGAGAGACTTAACTCAGCGGCATAAAAGGTTAAGAAGTGATTGAGAAGTGTTTTAATATCACCTTCTCTCTCACGCAGGGGTGGCAAATTGATAGGAACTACATTGAGACGATAAAATAGATCCTCTCTAAAGCTGCCAACTGAAACCATCTCCTCCAGGGGTTTATTGGTAGCTGCTAGCAGTCGTATGTCAACTGATTGCGTCTGTGTTCCACCAACTCGTTCAAATTTTCCATCTTCCAGGACACGGAGAATCTTGGCCTGGGCGGATAGACTCATATCGCCAATTTCATCCAGAAATAAGGTACCTCCATTGGCCATCTCAATTTTACCTTTTTTCTGACCAACTGCGCCTGTAAAGGCACCTTTCTCATGTCCAAACAATTCACTTTCAACCAGCTCAGAGGGAATGGCAGCAGCATTAAACTTTACAAAGGCATCCTCAGCACGAGGACTGGCTGCGTGAATAGCATGGGCTACCAGTTCTTTTCCAGTACCACTTTCACCTCGAATAAGCACTTTCGCGGATGTTGGGCCAACACGACGCGCAGTATCCAGTACCTGGTGTATCTGAGGTGAGCTTCCAACCAGCCGATATTTGTCTTTTTGAGTTTGTTGAACCAGGGCTGATCTTTTTGCCAGGGTTTGCTTTTCTGAAAGATTTCGAATGGCAAGTTTTACTCTGGCCAGAGAAAGAGGTTTTTCAAGAAAATCATAGGCTCCTATTCTGAGCGCATCGACGGCAGTTCCAACGGTTGCATGGCCAGAGATCATGATGACGTCAAGGGTTTCATCAATCTTGCGAATCTCCTTCAAAACTTCGATACCATCCATACCAGGCAAGCGAACATCTAATAGAACCAGGTTGACACTTTCAATTTTTAAGAGCTCAAGTCCATCTTCGCCTGTGCCGGCCTCCACTACAAGATGGCCATCATCTTCAAGGATATCCCTGAGAGTTAGGCGAATATTTTTTTCATCGTCAATGATTAATATTTTGATTTTGTGATCAGCCATTTTACTACCCATTCTGGTTGGTTATTTGTTGTTCATTTTCCCGATTACAGGGGAAACTAATATTAAATGTGGAACCCTCACCCAGGACACTAGTGACCTTGATATCTCCACCGTGTTGTCGGATAATGCGACGAACAATTGCCAGTCCAAGACCAGTCCCCTTCTTTTTGGTGGTAAAGTAGGGCTCAAAAATCTTGGACAAATCAATCTCAGAAATACCCTTGCCATGATCCCTGATACCAATGGTACAGGATTGGTTCTCCACGCTGGTGAAGACTTCAATATGAGGCTCTTTGTCACAGGCTTGGATAGCATTCTGGATCAAGTTGACCAGCACTTGCTTCATTTGCATGGTATCGGCAAAGATCTCCTTCAGATTTTCATCCAGATTCAAATCTATTTTAGCATCATCGGAGTATTGATCTGAAATATTTCGTAATTGTTGATTCAGATCGTAGTTATCAAATTGTGCTTCAGGCATTTTAGCAAAGCCGGAGAATGCCGTTACCAGTGATTGCAGGTTATCTACTTCTTCGTTGACGATTCTCAGAGATTTTTCCAATATTTCAGGTAAATCCTCGGCCTTTTCATAATACTTCATCTCCAGACGCTGAGCAGCTAAGCGAATGGGGGTCAAAGGATTTTTAATTTCGTGTGCCATTGCTCTGGCCATTTCCTGCCAAATCGTCTGTTTCTCAGCTTCAATCAAGCGTTCTTTACTTTGATTTAATTCATACACCATGTTATTGAAGCCAATAATGAGATTGTTTAACGGCGAGTAGGCACTTTCTTTTATTTGAAAATCAAAGTCTCCACCCTTTAACTGTTCAGTAGCTGAAAGCAAGCGTGTCAAAGGCCGGGTAATAATCATGAATAGAAAGAGAAAGATACTGCCAGTGAGGACGATCATGACAATGACAATCCCAATCGAGTACTTTTTAATATCCCGGCTATAAAAATCACCAGCAATTTCAATTTTATGCAAATCTCTAAGCACGCCTTCAATCTCTTGATTGAAGACTACGAGGTTGCTGGAATCAAGGATGGTACTGTAGGTTTTATGTAGGTCTCTGACTTTTTCTTTGGTTGAGAGTTCAATAATCTGATTCTGGTAAGAAGTAAGGTTACTGATGAAGAAGTCACGCATGAGCATTGCAGCAATAAGTGTAACTAAACTGACCAGGACCATAATCTGGGTTCTGAATGAAGGCGATCTAAATTTCATAGTACCAGCTGCCTTTTCTCAAAGGGTTCAGAGATGTGTATTGGTCTTATGCGATTCCAAAACGACATGAGGTTAATTCGTTTGGTGATACCAGGCATGTCCATCTCATTCATAAAGGCTGAAATTTTCAAGAAATAAAACTGGTCGTCATCCATAACTCGCATCCTGCAGAATAGAGCATTTTCTATTTTAACCCACTCCTCTTTGGCCGCTTCAAGTGAATATAGTTGGATAGTTTCATCTTTTTCACTTCGATACACACTGTAGTCATCTTCCAGAAGAGAATATCGAAAGTGGTGTTCCCAGTCAGCGATAGCTACAACTGAGTCATTGTCAGCATTGACCAGGTCAACTTCAAAATGAATAATAACTGTATCACCAGATTCCAGGAGCATATCCAGGTCTGGTGTAAAGCTTTCCATGAGAATTGCAGAACAGAAAAGCCGATCGCCCTTGACTTCCAGACTTACATCCTGAAAGTAGGGATCGGTTCCAACGAAAGCTGTCAGCAAAAGCTGAGAAACAATGAGTGCACCTGCACCCAGCTTATCAGATAAAAACTGAAGCACGTGTGTCTTTCTGTCTTTTTAGCTTGAGGTGCATCGTGAGTGTCATGGTCTGATGTCGCCTACTTGGGTTACTGGTTATTCCAGAGTCACATTCATCTTTATGATTCTTCCCTCAGGAACATCTCCTGAAGAAGATTTAACTATTACTAGACTTGTCCTCGGTACCACTAAGGGTTGAGATAGCTGTACTAGCCCACCTTTGGTATGCTCCCTGATAAGGGAAACGCCCATCGAATTCTCAATGAAGCGAATAGTAATTGAACATTTTGAGTCAGGCATGAAATTCCTCATCTCACAAGAATAAGGAGTGGGGTGCAATCCCGTCGGTGATACCACCTCAAGATCTTCAGTGAGTATTGCTGAAAATAAAGAAGATACTAGTAAGAGAATCAAACCAATATTTCTAAATATTATTTTCATAATTTCTGCCTCTAATAAAAAATCATGATGCCGACATGCTAAGATGTCGGCATCATGAAAATTGATTCTTTAGTTCTATTTAGAAACCAAACCAGAGACCAAGGGACATGGTAGGTGCGCTAAGTTCAGATAATTTACCTGCACTTCCACCTAACTCATATGTATCCAGTTCTGTATCAAGGGCGTTGTTTCCAAGTGTGGTTTTCCAACCATCACTAAATCCATAACCGTAGAGATATCCGTATTCAGCTCTCAACCGCATCCAGCCAGTCAATCTGATCATGACACTAGCGCGTGGATGGGCTATGGCATAATTTTTTGAGAAATTGACTGATGTGCTCTTGGTATCGATGAGCTCATCATTTAGCGTGGTCCAGCTGAATTCACCATCATCCTGGGTCACATTCAAGTCGATGCCACCAAGTCCAAGGCCAACACCACCACTGATAACTGCCCATGAGAAAGGTGCCAGTCTCTTCTCGACAGTTAATCCACCATATCCCATTGCAAAGCTCACTTTACGGTTTACTTCAGTTACACCATCAGAGTGCAGGGCTGTGACGTTGTTTGAGAGTCCACCGCCATTACCAAAACCACCCAGGAACCAGCCATTACCTACATATCCTTGACCGGATCCACCCCACATTACGATTCCTTCTGGGCGGAATGGTGTGGAGGAGAGACCAAGCTCTGTCATTAACTCGACCATATCGGTAAACTCATCATCAATCAGCATGGGTGTAAAACCACCACCGCCATAGCCGCGAGAGTTTTTGCGTTTTTTCTCTTTTTTACCCTTCTCGGCCATTTTCAGCTGAGTTTCTTGCTCTTTCTTCATTGGTGCTGCAAATGTTGCCACAGTCGAATCGATGGCTTCATCTCTCCAGTAAACAATGCTTACCTGATCGCCAAAATCCTTGCTGCGGATTAAGCGTACGAGGTGATCCTCATAGCGTACTTTGGATCCATCAAAAAACATGATGATATCATCTTCAATGATTCCAGCCTTATCAGCTGCTCCATTGTTTACAGTCCCGTTAATCAAGACACCGTGGGCGTAGGGATAACGCATTTTATAAGCATCCTCAAAGTCCATATCGCTTAAATAAACGCCTAGTTTGGGACGTGATTCATTGTCATCATCAATGTGGATCTTGATACCTGTTTCCACACCAATTTCATCGAGGGCTTCTTGCACTTCCATGGCAACATCTTCAAGTTCCTGTTCCAGGTCCTGGCCAAGATCTATTTGAATCTGCGCAAATGCAGGGCTTGCGATCAGTAGTGTGACTGCGAATGTCATCACTAACGCCAGAGCTCCATGGCTCGCTATGGCGATCAATGTTCCGGAGAGGTTGCTCCAGGCTGCCAGATGATCTGTTGATTTAGTCATTTTCGGGGTCCTTTCTAATCTATCGTTTTCCATTTTCATTGTTTTTTCCGCTTCCAATTGCTCTCCTCAAGGACAATTGCCATGCCACAATGAAAAGGACATACGATAAGTCATAGTATTATTAATCTTTTACGGCTGTATATCATGCAAATTTCGTGAGAGTTCATGGGGTCAATTTAGCATCATTCTGATATAGCGCCATATCAGAATGATATGTGGCCCTTTTTAATTTGATTTTCTTTTACCACAAATGCTGTGGTAAAAGCTGGGAAACGCTTTAGGATTAGGCTTTAGAATAGAAAAGGATTAGAATTTATACTGGCTAATTTCGCGAACTAATTCACCAAGGAGTGTGGCAAAATCTTCCCTCACTCGAATACCGGTTTCCATAACTTCTGCATGATTCAATGGTTGATCCAGAATTCCAGCTGCGTAATTAGTGAGACAACTGATCCCCAGCACGTTCATATCAATCTGGAAAGCCGCCATGCTTTCATGGACGGTAGACATTCCTACAGCATCGGCTTGTTTAAGTCTCAAAAATCGAATTTCCGCAGGCGTTTCGTAGGATGGTCCATTCAATCCGGCATAGGAGCCAGTTTTTAGAGGGACAGAAACTCGCTGCGCAACTTGTTTGACCATGTCGAGATGTTCAGTGACAAAAACATTCTCAGGTTCAGTATCTACAGGATACACCGAATGCCCCGTTTGGTTTATTAATTTTGTGATAAGCATGAGATCGCCTGGGGCGTAGTCTTCTCTAATACTACCGGCAGCATTGGTAAGCACAATGGTTCTGGCTCCCAGTGCATGAAGAATTTGTATTGGATAAATGACCTGATCCAGAGTATAGCCCTCATAGAAATGGACTCGCCCGGAATTCACCAGGACAGGGACATCACCGAGAAAACCATGCACTAATTCACCAGAATGTCCTTCCACCGTGGAAACTGGAAAGCCGGGGATATCAGCAAAGGATATGCTTGATGTATTGGATAAGGCATCTACGAAATTTCCCAGCCCGGATCCCAATACAAGTGCTATCTCGGCTTTGAATTCGCCGTGTTTGTGTATTGCTGCTACTGCTTTACTGATCATATCATTGTGTTTCTTCGGCATAATTATGAATGTAATCCTGTTTCAGTGAAGCTAAACTGATTTTAGCATCAATTTGTCAAACTTCAGTCCTCACCTTGTGCCGCTGTACTGAGTTGCCCACAGGCCGCATCAATATCATCTCCCTGGCTCCAGCGAACAGTGACGCCGAATCTTGCTCCCTCTAGTACTTCCAAAAAGCTTTCTATACGTTTTTTTGATGGCCTCAAATATCCCTCAGCGACCTCGTTGTACGGTATCACATTCACTTTACAGAAAACCTGATTAGCAATTTTCAGCAGACGTCTCGCATCTCCGATACCATCATTGACACCTCGTATAAGTACATATTCGAAGGTCAACATGTTCTTGGACAATTCAGTATAGTATTTGCAGGCTTTCACCAGCTCGGCAATATCCCATTTCTTATTAATTGGCATGATCTGAGTGCGGCTGGTATCATCGGAAGCATTTAGACTCACGGCTAGCTTATAGCGGTGTCCTTCATCGGCAAAGCGACGAATTTGGGGCACCATCCCGCTGGTAGAAATAGTGATTTTTCGAGCGCCATGGGCAAAACCTGAATCTGAATTGAGTATTTCGGAAGCTCTGACAACCTGATCATAATTGTGAAAGGGTTCACCCATCCCCATAAAGACTATATTCGTGATGGGTCGGTCACTAAAACGTCTGACATGCAGGAGTTGATCCGCAATCTCTCCAGATGTGAGGTTCCGTTTCAAACCCATTTTACCTGTGGCACAAAAATCACAATCCAGGGCACAACCCACCTGTGAAGAGAGACAGACTGTAGCGCGTTTGGCTTCGGGAATAAGTACAGTCTCGACAAATTTACCGTCTACAAGCCGGATTAAAAATTTGGAGGTGCCCTGTGTTTGAGAAGTCTGGACCTGGTGAACACTGGTTAAGTCAAGCTGGCTGTTTGCTTCCAGCTCTTGAATAAAATCTTTGGATAAATTAGTCATCTCAGAAAAACTCTGGACACCTTTTTCCCAGATCCATTGAAACAATTGGCGTCCGCGAAAGGCTTTGTGACCCAATGATTGGACCCAATCCTCCATCTCAGATTGACTCAAATTCTTTAGAATTAATTTTTCGCTACTCATGCAGGAAAATACTCGGAGACAGGTGAAGAGAAACAACCTTTTAGCCATCGGGCACGCCTTCGACGGAGTTTATGCTGAGCGCATCATCCTGAGCCTGTCGAAGGACGAAGTGCCCAGGACAGGCTCCGGGCGCACACTCCTGAACGGCTTTTGGTGTAGCTTAACCTTCGAGAAGCGTAATGCGTTACGCCTTTACATTCCTTGCCATTAAATTATAAATAGTAATTTTCAAAGCATACCTAATCAGGAGATTCCCACTTCGGGTAGGGTGTTTTCAAGTGGGGATCTTAATTGAGACCTTCTTTTTAATATTCAATGTATCTTGAGCAGGTTATTTTCAAGCATTAGGAGATGGACATTATGTTTACCAATGCTCGTTATTTCATAAAAACAGCTTTCGGATTTATTATCCTGGGACTTTTCTCCGGTCTATACATCTACGGTGCCAGGGCTTTTGGTTGGTCAATGCCATTTACTATCATTCAAGCTCACACACATGTCTTGCTCATGGGTGGTATTTTCATGATGATATTGGGTGTGGCCGTCTGGTTTTTACCCCGGGCCAAAAAGGATGATACTCGTTATAATCCTGATGTAATTCGTGTCAGTTACTTCATCTTTACATTCTCTACACTCTTCCGTTTCATCGTTGAAATCCTTCAGGGGTATTATCCACAAAGTATGGCTGCTCAGGTGGGATTCTGGTGTTCTGTATTCCAAGTGGCAGCCAGCATCGTGCTGATTTATAGTCTATGGGGACGTATCAGACCAGTTGGGAGTCAGATTCGTGAACAGCGGGGCGAGAAATTTTAATATGCCAAAGTTAGTGTTATTGGGTCTGTTCATCCTGGTTGCCTGCAGTTCATTACCAATCAGGCAGGATGGTATTGATGAACAAAGAACGTTGATTGAGATCAGTGATTTATATTCCGCAGGGCACGATCAGCTTGAAACCGTATTAAAAACCAAACCAGGCCTGGGCAAGATGTTGGATAGTAACCTGGCAGCTACGTTAATTATCACACTTATCATAGAATATGACGATGGTGAAAAGGAACGGGTTCAGCAGAGTGGGAGTTTTATCGACAATGGTCTATATATTCTTACTGCAGGACATGGATTCTTTGTGGATTCTGGAAAACTTATTGGGCTTGAGGCTCAAACCATATCGCGACAAAAGCTTGACTTAAAAGTGATCGCATTAGGATATTCCAAGGATGAATTCTCAAATGAAGACTGGGCTATATTGCGACCAGCTAAACCACGCCTCACAAAAAGTTTAGAATTTCCCAGGGCTGCTTATACCGGCAGGGATGCCTTTTTGCTGGGCTATCCGGGTGGTTTGGGGTTGAATGACAGCAATCGAGTCGTACATGCATTTGAAGTTGACCAGGGGTCGGTTTACCCTTTGGCAGTAATCTGTGAGCGCTCACTTACCCGGCCCAGTGTTCTCATTCCAAAAGTTGGTGCCATACCTGTCAGGGGTATGAGTGGAGCTCCCGTTTTAAATTCGCAAGGTAAGCTCATTGGCTTGTTCAGCTCAATCAGTCGAACCAGAAATGTGATGGGCTGGCAATACATTTTTCATATGTCTGATATACCCCATAAAGCTCTGGATAGTCTTAGCATAAAATAGGTATTGTGGGGAGGGGACTCATATCTTATTATTGCGCGCTCGTTTTACGAGACGACTGGGGCCAGGTAGCTCAGTCGGTAGAGCAGGGGACTGAAAATCCCCGTGTCGGCGGTTCAATTCCGTCCCTGGCCACCACATAAATCCCTTGTAATTCTTAGACTTACGAGGGTTTTTTGTTTTTAGGCCACTTTACGGTAATATATCCAATGTGGACAAAGTGGGACATTCTGGGACACCAGATGGTGACGAAATGGTGACGAAAAAAAGCCGTTCTGGATATATTACCGTAGCCAGTAAGGGTTTGCGAAAAGAGGGCAAGGTATAAGGAATGTCCTCATCGACAGGATAAAAAAATACCCAGGCGAACCTGGGTGCAATTTTCACTTGATCCGTAAATTAGTGATATTATTAAAGTATTTCAATAAGGATAAATAATGTCATGAAGTTGCATCCCAATAGATTTCAACTACATTATTGCTCATCATACATCAAGGATAAATCCAGTAAACCTACTGACTCTTTGGTTATTTTATTTGGTGAGAGAATCGCAAAAGTTCTTGAGAAACATTCATAAAACCCTGCGGGTGATCTCGACTTTTGGAAATTTGAAATGAATAATAGGTGATGTTGATTGCATGAATTTTTAAATGAAGGAATAACATTATGATATTAAGGTACAATCTCATTTTCATTGGCATGCTAGCATTGTTGTTTACTTATTGCGGAACCCCACCAGATGACTGGGATGGCTCCATCACCTCACCAACATGGGGAGAAAATGGATCGGCAGGAACAGACGACGATGAGTCTGGGGATCCTGTGCTTGGCCCCCTCATAACAGTATCCACCAATGCGATTGATTTTGGGAGCGTCGCACTGGGAGGTAACGCCCAGATGATTATCACTATCTCAAATACTGGTGATGCTATTCTTACCCCTATCACGATATCTGAACCTTCAGATTCTCCAATAGGGTTGGGATCATTTGCTAATCAGCTAGCCCCTGGTGCCAGTATGGATGTAATAATCCAGTTCGACCCTGAGGTCTTAGGGACACACTCAGAAACCGTGAATATTGCGTCTAATGCACCCTCTTCTCCTCATGAGGTCGCGGTGACAGGAACTGGAGTGCTTCCTGGGTTTGGCCGCATTGTGATCGGTAGTGGGAGCTTGAGAAGCTGGTACAACGCCATTACTCCGATTGATGCTGCCATATCCAATTTCAGCCATGATGGATGGTGTCTTTCACAGGATGGTTCAATTACAGGCTCAACCCTGAGTTATACAGTAACGTACACAGACTTTGAGTATGAAAGTATTGTCGATAAGAGCCATACATTTTATGGGGGCACGGTCGATGATGACGGTATTCTGACATCAACCATGGTTGTTGGAGCAAACACATATAGCTACGAATTGCATTTCAGCAATAACTATTCAACCGTAACCTGGGTATCAGTGTGGGAGTCTATTCAAGAACAAGGTTATACTACAACTATATCCCCTTTTCCCGTGAATTTTGCTGGTTCATGTGACTAATTTGAGAATATGGGAAGTCTAGAAGGGCAAATACAATATTCTTACTTATTTTCTCATATCTCTCTCCTCAAAAGCATGCCTAAAGTATGACAGTTAGCGCCAGTATTTTAATTATAAGGATAAACCTACGATGAAGATATCACTAATTCTGCTAATGAGCCTTATGACCTCTCTTTTCGCCCAAAATCTCAAGGATATCCCTGATTCTCTGAAGCAGGACTTGGGAACATATTTCACCTCCAAATCAAACATCCCTGGCGATGAAGTGGTTAACATCGACGAAAGCCTGTATTCGCGTTTCCGAGTTCCCGAGTTCAGCTATAGACAGCTACAATTGGGCAGTGATAATCTTTTCTCTTTCGCCATGTCGGGAGGAGCTTCTGATATAGCTCTCAATTTTCAAGCTGACTATAGCAGTTTCACCCAGTCTACCTATAACACGTTTTCGTATGGGGTGATACCAGTATTCGATTTAGTGAAACAGAGCGAAGCAGATGTGTTCTCGGCCTTCCAGGCAGCGATCCCCTTTGATCTTTCCCAGTATTTTGCCCAGGACTACTCTGGTTTTCACGCATTCACAAGCGGTGATTTTAAGCTCGCAAAGGTCGGGGATGCGGACCTTCTAAGTCCACTTGGCTTAACTCTCGGTGCTGGTTACGGACGAATTACATCTGTGCGGCCTATAGCGCGGGCTGTTGCATTAGCCACGGAGATCGGCGGCGAGATCACTGCAGATCAGCTGATTCAGATCGCTACGATTATCACTCGCCGGAATGATGGTTACTATTCCAAGACTTATAAATCGGACGACAATATTTTTTATTACAACGAGTTGGCTGAGGCACTTAATGCCCCAACCCAGACTATGCGGATTCAGCAGGTTATGGAGAATCCAGCTTTCGCTAATATCTCTGACCGGCGTATCGGTTGGCATGTACGGAGTGGTTTTTCTCATACACTATTTAGTGATGATTCGACTTTGCAGTCGAAACTCGTGTTTAGTGCTGAGTATGCCAGACCGATTGGTCTGGATCGTCAGTTGATGTTAGGATTTCAGGTGGCAAAACCCGAGAACGGTGATTCGGAAATAAAATTGGTCGGTAACTATTCCATTGATCATTCTATCACATGGGTTTCTAATCTGCAGCTTAATTATGATTCTGATGCAATGGATATTGAGCTCAGCACAACGAAAGTTTTGATCAACAAGATAAGCGGTCGCGCATCTCTGGGAGCCACACAACCAGCAGAGGGTGACTTCGGTTTGACCTTTCTCCTGCACTTCGTTTATTTTGCCTTTTGATTTGATAATGCTACTTCAGAATAGTCACTTTTTAGTCAGTGACTCCCCGTAAACCCTTATATAGCTTAAAATGCAACGGATTTCTAATCCTTAGGTCGTTACTCATCAGATTATTGCAACACTCCCCTATTTCAAACATGGTGACGATTTGGTGACGCGTCCCCGTAAGTGACTGACACATAGAGCGAAGCAAGGTACTGAAAATCCCCGTGTCGGCGGTTCAAACGAACCTTGGCACGAGGTAATAGATTAGCACAGGACTGAGTAAGGCGAGCGGAGCCGAAGCCAATTCCGTCCCTGGCCACAGAAATAAAG
>Ga0233449_1001438_pt1 | contig 21492 bp, 18 predicted proteins | sample SI_124_October20_FD_183012 | JGI IMG/M metagenome (GOLD analysis project Ga0233449, IMG submission 183012) | Seawater microbial communities from Saanich Inlet, British Columbia, Canada - SI_124_October2016_200_MG | ecosystem: Environmental > Aquatic > Marine > Inlet | place: Canada: British... | reverse complement strand
AATTGATGTATGCGTTACGTCACACAACATAGTCATTTCTCAGTTCGGGTCTGAAAAATTCAGAACTCGATCAAACGAGAACTTGTTGGTGTGTTTCAAGTTTTGTAACGTTACCATTACGAAAACAGAAGCGCCTGCAGCTGTTGAAGAACTCAGAGCAGTTAGCACCACAAGTGCACCCGTAAAGAAACCGATAAAGAAATGCAACGGTTTGGGTAGTGTAAACTACAGTCGTTTTAAGTAACGATATAGATTGCCATATTGATGGTGTATAGTGGATAGTGAATAGTGAATAGTGAATAGTGAACAGTGAATAATGAATGGTGATCATTTGTTTATAATTTAGTTTATTAACTTTAGTTAAATATAATAATTAGTTAAATATAATATAACAAAAGCTAATGAACAATACCATCATTTTATTTATTGCCATATGTGTATGCATATTATATTTTATACATAACCATCGTAATGAACAATTAGCTCCAATTTCGAAACAATGTTCCAAATGTTGGGTTAATAAAAACGAATTTCCAGAAGCTGAATATATTTTTGCCAACAAACATATTATAAAAAAAGAATTACTTAATGTGATAACATCTGATAAATGGTCAAAATGGGATGCATCAACTGCATACGATGATAAAACTCCGATATTTACAAAAATGACACACGGAGAAATAAATGACAGACTCGACAATTCACATGGAAAAATTAATCCAAATGAAAAATCTTGGAAACTTTACGGGTTAATGTTAAACAAACAAATCTTAAAAACTGCTGTGAATTGCCCAAACACAATGCAAATAATAAATAAATTTCCTGATAGAATTTTAAACGTCGGATTTTCTTTACTGGAGCCACATGCAGAAACAAAACCACATAAAGATTTTAATAATAAATTTTACAGATTGCACATTCCAATGATAATCCCGAAAAATAATGCTAAGTACAAAAAAAATAACAACACGTCTATTGTAAATAAAAAACATATAAAAAACAATTTAGCAATATTTCAAGTTGAAAATGATCATAAAATATGGACGGATGATGAATATTTTATTTTTGATGATACGTGTATGCATAACGCATGGAATAATACAAACGAAAATAGAATAGTATTGTTAGTTGATTTATTAAAAAATAACTGATAACTGATAAAAATTGATAGTAATACCTATTAGATTAATCACATATACTATATTTTATTAAATATATAGTAATGTTAGCAAGAAAAGCTTTTTGGAATAAAGAATATAAGTTTGACAATAATAAAACGTCAATAACAGGATATTCCAGATGTGCATTTAGAACAGGATTTTACATTCCTAAATACAAAATGATGTTGGATGCAGGTCCGCAATGCTTTAATAAACCTGAGCATATTTTTATTACACATACACATAGTGATCATATCGCAAACTTGCCTCTAACAATGATTGGTGATCCAGACGGCAATCATATTTTTAAAATATATGCAACTGCCAATGCAGAAAATAAGTTAAGAGAATATATAAATGCGTCGTTTAGTGTGAACTGTTTGAGTGATGTTATCGCTGATGACTGGTATGTATTTAATAAGTTGTACAGTAGACAAAATTTCCAAATTACTGCAAACACACATAAATTACATGTCGAAACATTTGAATGTGATCACACAGTACCTACTTTAAGTTATGGGTTTAGTGATATGTCGCAAAAATTAAAACCAGAATATATTGTTTTACCAGGAAAAGATATTGCGGCTCTCAGAAAACAAGGAGTTGAGGTTACTCGTGAAGTTGCAGTGAAAAAATTTGCGTTTGTATGTGATTCTTCAATAAAAGTAATGGATCTAAACCCCAATATTTTAGATTATCCAACTATCATTATTGAATGCACGTTCATAACTGAAGGTGCTGAACAGGATGCGCTTAATAAAAAACATATTCATTGGAATCAACTTAAACCATATGTTATACAACATCCGCATATACAATTTATATTAATTCATTTTAGTTTACAACACAAAGATGAAGAAATTAAAGAATTTTTTGAAAAGGAAAATTTTAGTAATGTATATCCATGGTTAACAGATATTGATTATTTGTAATATGTGATTTTTAATTTATTTTTATCAAAAAGTAATCAATAGTACAATTATGCGTTAAATATTATATTAAAATATTAGTGTATATATAATAAAGTAACAACATACTAATATACCAATATATGATACTAATAGATAGTGTAAGCGCGCTATGTACATATACTGTACGTACTCAAGAATATCATGTTAAATATGCTCATAAGCATATTGGAAAATCAAAAATCTACAACGAATCTACGTTTGATGTGAATGAAATGTTGAGATATATGTCAGGAGTAGGAATAATTAAAATATACAAAATAACGAAACATATATCTGGAGATATATCGTATAACGGTTGTTTTAATATTAATGGCATGCTGTGTAGAAAAAATGAACAATATCCCCCATCTATACATTTTAATGATATTCATTTACCCATCATTGAAACAAAACGTATACAACTGCAACAAACTATTGTAAATAATACTCGTACCGGAGAATATGTTGTACCAGATATACCTAATATATCAAACATGTCACACAGATCTATATTTGGCACATTAGTTCCAAACAATACTCCGTATATTTCACGCAATACATCGCCGTATACATCACGCAATAATTTGCCACCTTACAATTTGCATAATATACATCAAAATAATACTCCAGTTCAGTCCAGATACGAATTACCGAGGACTTTATTGTTCAATGATTCATTACCGAGATTAAATACCCCAATAACTCCATCAGCTTCAATTCCAATAATAACCGAACAAGAAAAATTATATAGCGTTAAATGTCCCATTTGTAGAGAAATAAATGATATATATGAAAATACAATAAAAATAATAGGATGCTCTGATATGTGTTGTATATGTTCAACACAAAACGCAGAAATTGTTTTTACAAAATGTTCGCATGTAAATACTTGTTCAATTTGCTTAAATGGTATCAAATTAAACAACAATAATGATGAATATTCATCGGATGACGAATATGGCGAAATTGAAGCGTATTAAAATAATGTACATTTGAGTGATGTATAATTGAATAATGTATATTTGAATGATGTCTAATTTATAGCAGTATGTGCAAAATTTAGCGTAACCTCTACAGTCTTTGTTGTTTTACCCAGTGCATCAACAACTCTCATATCATAATCAGATTCGCTCATCATTGCACATTCCAATTTGTTCATGTCTTCAACTACATATGTTATATTAGATAACACATCGGAAATAGGATCAATCATAATAAATCTATTTTCTGGAATATCAAATTTCGATTTTAGCAATACTCCAAAATCTTGATCTCCTGATCCATGAGATGTGTAAGCATTGGTTTCTCTTAAATAGTGAATCAACGGATTCGTGATAAATCCGCCACTTGAATATGGAGGTTTTTCTTGATACACGTACTTTGGTAAATTTTCATATTCAAGTTTGTCGAGTTCTTTTGATGCTTGACCATATATTTCCATTTTTATAGCAATAATTTTATAATGATTGGTTAATATTTGACAATTTTTAATATTTTATTCAGTTTTTTTCAAAATGTCACTGATCGAAACAGTTGCTTTTGAAAAAGATATGGTTTGTTTTTGGATTGCCTTTATTATTTTTTTTATGTCGGATACTTTAAATTTTCTTTTTTTTAGTTCTTCTTTAGAATATGTGATAGTATGTCCATTATCATCATCTCTCGTTAATAATGATAATGATGGAGTTATTGTTTGTTGATTACATGCTATCATAAATAATCTATTACTTGTGCACGTTTTGTTAAATTCAATCACGTGCACTTTGATTTCTTTATTTGGCTTATCAATTTCTTTTTTTATTTTTTTTTTGAGCTCTTTCATTGTATTTGCGGACAAAATTGGCTCTTTTTTGAAATACAAATAATATTTATCAATATCAACAAGGTCGTTTATATAGTCTAAGTCCATTTATAATAATCATGTACAAAAAATTGATAATTAATTTAATTAATAGCAGCAAATTAATTTGTCATTAAATTAAATAAATATTAAAATGAACAAACTAAACAACTCACTTGATTTACTAAACCTTGAAAAAATACTAAAGAAAAATGGATGCAAAAAAATAAAACACATATTTAGTGATGATTATGTATTTGAAACATACTGCATGGACGAAACTATGCAAAAAACTCTTAAAATTAGACAAGAAAACGTTTTTAAATTAAACATTGACGAAATCGTACGAAAATTTGGAGAACTACTTGGCTTTAAAATAAATTACTACGCATTATTCGAAGAATCGACTATTATTGAACCGCAGTTAAAAATGAGCAAACATTGTTGGAAGCATGACTGTATCATACGGTTACAATTGCCTTATAATCAAAGTGCTATAGAAATATGCTTAGAATATGATGAATATGATTCTCATAATAAAAACAGTACCAAACTTAACGATAAGAGAAAAATATTGCAAAGTAACTTCTTTTGTGATAGTTTTATATCATACAAAGAATCAAAAAATCCCGATGAACATGCACACTCAATATTTTACAATGATCTAATTTATAAAATATTTCAATATACATGCTCAATGTTAAAAGATAAATACTTACTTGCCAAAATTATATATTTTAGAAATTACAACGGCAATAATATTAAATTGGATACAGAGTTATTTGATATGATTACTGATTACGCTAAAACTGATAAAATTAATTTGAGTGAATTAGTTGATCAATTAATGATTAAAAACGAATCATCCAAAGGTTGTTATTGTTATGATGATGATTTTAAAGAATTTGTTCTGGATACATATGAAATTGAATTGAGTGGAGAGTTTTGCAATTATGATACTTTTTGCGAATTAATCACTGAAATTGAAGGCCAATTATCTAGAAATGTCAAAAGATTTAAAAAAATTATGCTAGCATCACATAAAAAATTAACAGAAGCTGGTGAGTTGATTATTGAACTACTTGACGCCAACTCAGATAAAAAATATAAAGTTAATAAATTTGTAACAGACTTTATTGAAAACGATATTCATAGCATGAAAGATATCAATGTTATAAATGAATTAATTAATGATATGTCTATTAATAGTACTAATTTTATGTATGCCCTTATTTCAAAAATAGAAGACGCTCTTAAAAACTCTAACGAGCGAAGTCAATATGCATCATCAATTACTAAATTATATAACGCATATTGTATTAAAAAATCAAATAGTGCCACGCAACAAAATGACATGGATAATTCAAATGATGTAGATAGCACAAATAGTTCAAATAGTTCAGATAGTTCAGATAGTTCAATTAGTTCAATCAGCCCTCCTCGTTATGTTTCCAACAGTTCAACTAACTCTAGCGATTCAAGTAATTTAAACGATATGAGTGATCTGAGTGATTCTAGCGACTCAAGTAATTCAAAAAAATTAACAATCAAAAAAAATAATAAATTAACAACTAAAAAAAATGATAAATTGACAATTAAAAAAAATAAATCAACAACCAACAAACCCAAAAAAATTAGTTTATGCAATAAATAGTTTATATAATAAATAGTGAATAATTATAAAACTGTATTGTACTATGAATAATAATACCAATATAAGAACTATTGTAATATCAGCAATTGTATGTATAATAATATTGTATGTTTATCACGAATGTATAAATAAACCACAAGTTGAACAAATGGACAACACTGAAGCTATCGAAAATATATCAGCAATATACAACAGCGGAAAAATGACTGTGGTAGATTTAGAAGTTACTGGTAAACTAACTACCAAAGATCTGACTGCAACCAACGGAGCAACAATGGGAAATGCATTCGTCGGTTCTAATCCAAACGATTCAAAAATGGCAATTTTATCTCATAAAGATAAAAAAACTGGAACTACTTATGGAATAGGTCAATCATCCAATGGAAATACCACAGTTAATTCCACAGGAGCTGATGTTAAAATTAAAAAAGATAACGATGTTAAAGGAGGAGCAGAAATAGGAAATGCGTATGTTGGAACATGGATAAATCCAGATTATGCAACTATGTCACATAAAGGTAATAATACAGAAACTGCGTATAGTTTGTTACAACATAAAAATGGAACATCGTATGTAAATTCAACCAATAATATTTACATGAGAAAAAATAACAGCGATAAAAAAAGTGTAATAAGCGCTTCAATTATTCGCCCAGCGTACCAAAAAATAACATGGAACTCGGGCGAATTTAAAAAAATTGCCGATGCCGAAAATCTTGCTCGTGGTAATTTTATGATTGCCACAACTGTCACTGCCACAAGTGGTGACCGAACTGATATGATGTTTTTAGGTAGAACTAAAGATAAAGAAATAGTATGGTTTACACCTCATGGAAATGGCAGACTAGCATAATCATAATTCCATAAAAACTTTGAATTTATTAGTTGTTATAAACTTAAATATGTTATACTATAATCACATTATAACATAACATATCATAATTCGTAATCAAAATGCTAAACAACATTTTCAGCCGATTTAGTGTTAATATTGGTCATCTAACTGAAACTACAACACGTATCAGACAGCAACAACAACTCAATCGGCAACAGTTGTCGTATGTAACTGAAAGATTTCGCGAGAGATGTTATCTACCTCCAAACGAAGACTTTAAACTCATTGAGTGCACTAAAAATAATAATAAAAAGTTATCGGACAATTTTAAAAAACATATAAAGAAAGGAACCAAAATATTAGAATTATATCATGTATGCAGAGAAGATTCATCGCATACTCGTTGCGGAAACTCTGATTCAATAATGGAGCATGGATTTACAATGTGCAATCCATACGGTAATAAAGGATATGGAATATATTTAGCTAGTCATGGTAGATATTCGTTAAACTGGACTGGCCCGCGTGTTCCAGTTATTGTATGTCATGTTATTTATAACAATGAAGATAATACAAGTATAAATAACGAACGTGATGATATAGTAAATATGTACAGGTCAGAAATTTATTCTCCTAAGAATTCATTCGAATATAGAATATCAAATAGGGAGCATATATATCCGGCATATATGATAAAATATAATACAGTGTGCAATTCGGAAAAAAAAGATAGTAATTTTCAACAAGGATATGTTAAGCATGGAGATTTTGGATGTGATGTATGCGATACAAAAAATGAATATGGTTATGCTACACGATGCGATTGTAAATTATGTAATATTAACTTCAATGATATTATTGATGTTAGTTATTGATCGATATTATTGATTTATTTTTTGGATATTTTTTTTATTATTTTTTTATATTCTGTTACTTGTTGTTTATAACCATCAACGTGATTATGCAGCAATGAAATATAATCACGTTCATTATTTAATGTTTTAGTTGATGTATTATATGGATTATTATTGACTTTTGCCCCGTTGCATGATTTTTTATGTCTGCTTGCTGATGATTTTGAAACAAAAAATTTATCACAAGTAGGACAACATACCACATCAGTAAAAATTTTTTTATCGTAATTTTGAGAATTTGCTATATGTTTATCCGTTGAAGAATGCACAGTCATGTGAGATTTGTATAACGTAATATAGTTGCAGCATGTACAATGATGTTTTATAATGTACGATTGTTTGTCATGTGATGTCGATGGATTGCAAACTGCGTTATTTATTTTTTTATTAATTATGTCATTATCATCAATTTTTTTATTGTTGACAATGAGACCATTCTTACTATTGCTCACAATATCCATAAAAATATTGCATAAGTCATTTTCTGATATACTTATTTTGAAATATTCGCGTCCTTTATATACTTCAAAATGGCGCTTAAAATATTTTATTAAGGCCGACTCACATTTTGTTGGGGTTTCATGATTTATTATGCACAATATTCTCGTGGTTTTTCCGTAACTGTAAATTCTTGAAAGACCAATTTTTGAATATCCTACTTTGTAAATCACGGTGTTTATATATTCAGGAGGTTGAACAATATATACTATGCTTGACATTAACATAAATAAATCACATGTTTTTAAATAACTAAAAGTAAAATAAATAATTTAAATTTAAAAACTAAAACTAAAAAATGAAATAAAGAATAATGAATATCAATTAATATCAATTGATAGCAATATAATAATAATATGTCTAGTACACGAAAAAAGAATAAAACTCAAAACTCGTTAAATAAAACATATTTTGATCAAATGACAGAGTTATTTAAAGAAAAATGGAACCCTAACATCCACGAAGATATATGGAAGACATACAACAACACGTTTGATATATACAAACATACAATAAGCAATATATCAATTAGAATAACTTCAAAATTAACTGAGTATGTAAATAATAATGCAAATAATATATCAACTGAAAAATCACAAAACATCGATACATACATTATTTATAAAACATATGATGTCAATAATATATTAAAGCCTAAATATAGCCATTCAACATATGCACTTCCAACGGTGGTATTAATGAGTTTAAAATATGACGACCATAACAAAAATAAAAATTCAAAAATTCCAATAACTGATATTGTTTATGAGTTAGTTGGGTTTTACAAAGTAAATTCTGAGCATACATTAACAACAACCGTAAAAAAGGAATTAACGCAAATAAAAAAATCATATGAAATTCATGAACACGAAACTACCCCTGTAAATGACACTCAACAATATATATCATTTGCAAAATCATTAGCTGAGTTAAATAAACTAGAATCTAGATCATATTTTATACATACCATAACATGCAAACCACCAAACGACACTGATAAATATATATTTGGATCATTTGACAAGATGAAATTAATGGATGTTACAGATTATGTTTATCGCATGTGTATTAATTTTAGCTCAAGTAAATTTCAGTTAAGCATAAAAGAAATACATGTTACGTCAGAAGTAGAAGGATTAATAAATACAGATATTGATATCAATACGCTAGAAACTAACAAAACAAATAAAATAAACAATATTAGCAACATATTACATAATTTGAATAATTCAAATTATAAAACAATATTATTTATGCATATACAAAAAGAAATAATGCAGACATTAGAATTACCAGATAATGGCAAATTGGGATATGTATGTAAATTATCATACAATGGAAAACATTACATATTTGGAGCATATCAAGTTCCATTAAAAAATAAATTACGCGAGTTATATTCGATGACTAATCATTACAGTAATGCATATTCTGATATAGTTAATCTATTAAAGACAGTTCATATTAACGATATCAACATATGCATGTTGGAAAGGGAAATAGAAAATGAATTGTTGGATGAGAAATTATTATTTTACATGAATATTCATGATGAAAGTGCATTGATGAATGATATGAACGATATGAATGGCATACGTCAATCATATGCGACATGTGACGAATTAAAGCAATTAAAAAATATGATGTTCGCCACTAAAAAGAAAAAATAAATTGAAATTATAATTTGCTGTGCACTTAATTATCATATTTAACCATACCATTAAGTTATAAAGTATGTTATGTCCTTTAGATGATCGATATAAAAATGTATTGGCAGAAACGGGAATATTTAAATGTATGACAGAATATGAATATACACAAAATAGAGTATATGTTGAAATGTCATATCTTAAAAAACTTGTGACGGATTTAAATATTTTAAAAGGCAAAGAGTTGGAGGAACTTATTACATTTGATATAAATTTTGACATAAACAAATTTGAAGAAATTAAACATATCGAAAAAACGACGAATCATGATGTTAAAGCAATAGAAATTTATTTACGCAATATACCAGAATTATCAAAAGTAAAAAATTATATACATTTTGGATTAACTAGTCAGGATGTAAATTCAATGGGATTCATGATTGATTTTAGAGAATGTATGCATATTGTGTTAAATTATTTGGAAAAGTTCGAAATGGAGGTGGAAACATTAATTGGTAAAACAACGGGAATTGTAATGTGTGCAAAAACTCATGCGCAATTTGCAGTTCCAACATTTTTAGATAAAGAGATATACTGTAAATATATTAAAATTCATAAATATGTTAAGAAGTTTAAACATATATTGAACAACGAATTAACCGTAAAAATTGGAGGAGCTGTTGGACTATTAAACGCTCATAAAATAGCATATCCTTCAGTTGACTGGATCACTTTTATGGATGAATTTGCTAACGAATTTAATTTTAAAAGAAGTAAATTCACAACTCAAATAGATGATTATACAGCAATATGTGATGTGTTTGATTGTGTAAAAAATATATTATTTCAAATAGAGGATCTAAATCAATATTGTTATTGCCTAATAAATGATAATTATTTTACTCAGCAACATAATGACAAACAAGTCGGATCTAGCACAATGCCACAAAAAATAAATCCAATAGAATTGGAAAACGCAAAAGGAAACATAAGCATAAGCACAGGGATAATCGAAGGCATAACTAAACATTTACGCTATAAAATATCATATCAGCGAGATATATCTGACTCAACCATTTTTAGAAATGTTGGCATGTTATTCGGGTATGTATTATTAATTTCAATAAATATGAAAAAAGGGTTGAGTAAATTAAATCCAAATATACAACAAATAACTGCAGATTTGGATGATCATCCAGAAATTATAATGGAAGGAATACAAACATATCTAAAAACATTGGATGTTGAAGATCCATATAATAAAGCAAAAGAAATGTCCAGAGGAAAAAATATTACACTGCTTGACATTCATAATTTTATTGATTCATTTGATATTCAACAAAATGATAAAGATTTTTTAAAAACAATGAGACCATGTAATTATGTTGGAATTGTTCAGGATTTACAATTTTTTTATTAATCGCGCTGAGGTTCCAAATAATTATTCATAGATGCGGGGGATTTTATTATTGTCATACCATGTTCTTTTCCGGTATTAATATAAACGACAGGTATGGATATAATTTTTTCTATTGTATCTATATATTTTTGCACATTAGGATGTAAATCATCCCAACATGTACATTTTGAAAAATCAAAATCTTTCCATCCGTCCAGTGTGATATAGCATGGTGTATAATCTGTTGAGTCTATATCCATAAAATCTCTAGAACAATGAGTAATCAAACTTGTTTTGTGAATATAGTTGACACATATTTTTACTTTATCAAATGATGACATAACATCGAGTTTTGTTAAATTTAAATAATCATAGCCGCAAAATGTATTGGTATATTCTATTAATTTAGCGTCAAACCATCCAGTTCTTCTCGCTCTGCCTGTTGTAGTACCATATTCTTGCCCATTTTGTTGTAGTGTACAACCATCCTCACCAAAATCTTCTGTTATTAAATTGCCAGTTCCGACTCTTGTAATATATCCTTTCGTTACTCCTATTACCTTAAAATTACGTTCGTTTAAAAATTTTACATTAATATCTGAACCCGACAATAATCCACCAATTGTACAAGTTGTTGCTGTACAATTAGGATATCCTATGTTTGAATCTAACATTATGGAATTTGCTCCCTCGAATACAATGGGAACATTTATATCCAAATTATTTAAAAATGCTGAGGTGTTCGTAACATACGGCATTAATTTTTGAAGATGTAAAACTATAAATTGTAACTCGAAATTCATCATGTCCCTCACATTTGAAAAAGTATATTTTTGATTCAATGAAGTCACATTAAACTCAAAATCTTCAAAATATGATGGAAAATGATCAGTATAATGTTTGTATATGTTGATTATTTGATCTTTCCAATTGTTTGTATTTAATGAACCAAATTGAATTCCTCGTCTATTAGCTTTATCACCCATAGTTTGTGAAATGCCGCTACCAGTGGATCCAAATTGCTTTCCTTCAATACTATCAATGTATCTATGAATAAGTAATGTCATATGTGATCTGTCAGAAATATATATTTTGCCGAGAGTTTTAGAATCAAAAGTATTTGCAAATTTTGTTTGTATGTCACTCAACTCGTTTAAGAATTGTATAGGATTAATTAAAACTCCCGTTCCAATAACGTTAATACAGTTTGATTCAAGAATTCCAGAAGGAATCACATGAGTATCAAACAAAACACCTTTTTTATAAATAGAATGACCAGCGTTAGAACCTCCATTAAATCTAACACATACAACAGTATCGTTTATTTTTGAAAATCCATCAATAATTTCACACACCAACTTCCCCTTCGCTTCATCGCCATATTGTGCTCCAAAAATACATATACACGTTGAATTCATTAGTTAGTTAGTTAGTTATACATAATATATTGATATATTAACAATTGATGCATAGTTAAATAATAAATCAATAATTTTTTACAATTCATATGCAACATATACATTTAAGTATGATATATAAAATGAGTTATGAAGTGAGACTTAAACAGTTCGGTTATATAAAATGTTAAAATATATATGTCAAAACAAAAAACACAAAATAATAATAAAAAAAAGAAAAAGAACACATCAGCTAACATGGACGTTAAATTGGATGTTAAATTTTCAATTGATGAAATATTAAATGATAACTCTATCAATAATAATTTATTTAATGACACAATGAAAGCTATATCAAACAATTCAAAGTCATGTTCCGATGGATCTGAAATTTTAAAAGAAAATATTAAAGTAAACAGGATATTTTGTTTATCAGATATTCATATTAAAAATGGTTCAGAGCATGATCATAAATTTAATCATGCATTTTTAAATGTTTTTAAAGAATTAAAAAATAAGAAGGCAGACAAAAATGATGTAGTATGTATAACAGGAGATATTATGGATGATGGCGGAAATGCACATCCAAATGCAATATTCTTAGTTAAAAAATTATACAAATATTTATCTACATTTTGTCCAGTCATAACTATTTTAGGAAATCATGATATAAGATCAAATATTGATGGACTAACGCCACTTGTTGGATATTGTTTTGAGAAAACAAATTACCCATTATATTTTTTGTTGGAAAACAAAGTATACATATATGGAGATCTTGCATTTGGACATACTAAATTTGATTCAAGTAACGTGACCTCTTGTAAAAAATTTAAAGATAAATACACAACGATTGCATTATTTCACGGAATAATAAATGGATCGACTTTAGATAATGACTGCATTGGAAGATCTCAATTTAGCATGAAAGATTTTAAAGGATATGAGTATTGCATATTTGGGGACATACATAAACATCAATTTTTGAATAAAGAAAATTCAGCGTTTTACACAGGATCGCTATTACAATGTAAAAAAAACGAAACTGGAAAGCATGGGATGATTGTATTAGATTTAAACGAAGAAGAAATAGAATATATCGAAATTAGTAGCGGACATAAAATACTTGGAATTACCGATAAAATTAAAGATGCTGATATTAATGATATGATAGATGATATTAAAAGTGTCGATCTTAATTTTAGCTATGAAAAGTATGACACAAATAAATTTGAACAGGTAAAAGAAATGTTTGAAAAAAGAGGAATAACTGTATCTTCATATACAAAAATTCCAAAATTTAATGTAATGAACGTTGATACAACTGTAAAAAAGAAAGGTAAACATGTTAAATTATCACAAGTGCAAAATGTGGAAGAGCTGCAAGATTTTTTAATAAATTACATAAAAGATTATCATAAAATTAAAAAAAATAAAGAAATTGAAGATGAATTAAAGGCAATATTAGATAACATAAATATTTCAGAAGATTTAAGAGCACATAGAAACATTCAAATTCATAATATTAATGTATGCAATATATTATCGTTTGGCGATACAAATATTACATTTTCTGATATAAATGGAATATATGGGTTATGTGAATCAAACTCATTTGGAAAAAGTTCATTATGTGAATTATTATCTATTTGTTTATTTGGAATGTCGCCAAGATGCACTAGCCAAGGATCATTTATCAGAAATGAACAATTGGAAGGCAACGTGACAGTAAAATTACAATCAAATAATACCGAATATGAAATAAAAAGAACTATAAAGCATCACAGCAAACAGAAAAAAGGAAATCCTGACATATTTATAGAAATTAAAAAATACGATTCAAAAAAAAATAATAAATATAAACTGTACACAAATATTCAAAAATATGCAAAATCGGACGATAAAGATATAGTATATATGAAAAAAGAATGCTTGTCTGATAAAATTAAAAACGAAATAATCAGTTATGCCGAAATATACGAAATGATGATTGTATCACAGGGAAGAGCCGAGTCATTTTTAGCGAAAGACAACAAATGCGAATTATTGTTTAAAATGTCAAATTTATCATACCTTGACAAAATAAAAACAGAATGCAGCAGCTTAATAAGTAGTCATAAAACTGGAATAACAAACATATTAAAATCTGACGTGTATGGAATTATAAACAACAAAAAATATGGCGTAAATGACAGAAAAGAATATAAAAAACATGTAATAGACTTGTTGACGGAACTCGACAACAATAAACAATCAACAGATAATGACATACTTGAAATTAGAAACAAATTCGATGATATTTCAAAAAAACATACGTGTAGTAAAATTAACTTAATTACATACGAAGAGAGACTACGATGCAATAACGAACTTGATATTGTTGGTGATGTGAATATGGAAGATGTGAATATGGAAGATGTAACAATTAATATAAATGACATAGTTGAGAGATTAGATGAATATAAAAATAAAAAAACCAAACTGCAAAAAAAATTAAAAAAGAATAAAAAAATCATAAAAAGTCAGCATGTGTTATTAACTGAATATGACGACATTGAAAATAAATATGAAAAATACGAAAGCGATAAAAATATAAAAATTAAAAATATAAACGATCAAGTTAATTTGCTAAATAAACAACTAAAACCCACAACAACCAACGTTAGTAAAAAGAAATACATCGTATCAAAGAAAAAAATAATAGATTTGCGAAATAATTTGGATGATTTAAGCAATTCGATTGATAAAATCAAATGTTCAAGCAATATAATAAATACAACAGATAATGCAGCAGATAATACAACAAGTGCAAAAGATATTATTGGAAACTATAAAATATATTTGGAAAAAGAAAACGAGATTATTAAATGTCAAAATTACATTGAAGTATATAATGGCGCAAAACAAATTATTGGAACTGCAAATAAGACCATTATAAAAAAGTTCGACAGCGAGATTAAAATAATACAGTCCAAGTTGGATATTTTACGTGGTAATTTACATGATATGCATAATTATAAACATAATTATGATAATTACGATGCTGCGAGTACTGCAAATGATGATAATAATTTAATAAAAATGTATGAAGAAAAAGAAACAATAGTAAAAAAAATAGCAGATCATGATGGCAATATTGTTAACTATGAAAACACTGTACATAACAATAAAATAGAAAACGAAATAAGCGATTTAGATAACGAGATATATACCTTGAAAATGAATGGTATGGATAGCTACGATAAATATATAGAAATTAAAAATGACACTAATTTATTGGAAAAAAATATTAATAGAGATGAGCTTGAATATGAAAAACTTATAAATAATATTAATAAATATGTTATAAAAAAAGCAGAACAAGAAAGAATATTAAAAAAAATAAGAGATAATCAAGAAAAATATGATATGTATCATAAAATAAAAACAGAATATGAAAAAACGCTAATAGATCATAATAAACTAGATAAAGAATATATAAAAGTCACTAATGATTTAAATAGCGCGAACAATAAAAATAAGCAATTTAACGAAAAATATATTATTGCAAAAAATGCGTTAGATAAATGTTTAATAAAAGCAACATCATTAAATAATATACAATTAATATCGGATTCATTGATAAACAACGGCCTAAATAACAAACTAATGAGGGATATTGTCGGTAACTTACAATTATCAATAAATGAAATGTGTGAATACATTGGACATGAAAAAATCAATGTCGATATGATTGAATTATCTAACAATTCACACAAAAAATATGACATATTGGTAAGCACAAAAACTATTCCAGATGTATCAAATGCCGGCGGTTTTCAATCTAACATTATGGAATTGTTATTTAAGATTGGATTTTTAAAGATAAATTCATATTTTAAATGCGACTTAATAATCATAGATGAAATATTTGATGCATGTTCCAAAGAAAATAGACCAATGGCGATGAAACTTGTTGAGTTTTTTAAAGAAAAATATAAGCAAATGTTACTAGTGTCACATAATCCTGACATAATTAGCTTATTTGACAGTAGAATAATAATTAAAAAAGACGACATTAACGGCAGCACAATTTTTATGAGATAATACAATTTTATGTGATGATGTATTTTTTATGTAATGACGTGAATAATGTCAATTATTGATTTCATAACTATCGGTTTAGTCATATAATAAACGCCTAAATTCTCACATATTGCGTATATATTATCGTCAGCATTTTCAAGTATCACAACAATTTTTATATTTGAAGTTTCACTATTTGTTTTTATTAAGTTCACAATCTTTGACATATTTGAATTAATAAACACAATGTTTGGATTAATTAACTGTATTGATTCAATGTTGTTACTTGATGTATTGTCAATTATAACATGAGAATCAGGAACATATAAATTTAACAATTGATTTAATATGTGCGATGTAAAATTATCGTTATGAAAACATAAAATATTAGCAGCATACGAATTATGTATTGTGGTTTCATACAATGTTGACATGTTGAAACCAACACTAAAAGTACTTCCTATGTCAACAATGCTAGAATTATTTAGCTCGATATTCATACATGAACACATATTTTTAACAATTGCCAAACTTAAGCCAGTTCCATCGGTTTTACCGGGTTGTAATTTATTGAACGGTTCATAAATAGAATTTATTTTATCTGGATGTATACCTTTTCCTGTATTGATAATAAAAACAGTAACAACATTATTTTTAATTAATTTTTTTATTGTGACAATTCCATTATATTTGTTATATTTTATTGCGTTTGACAATAGAATCGACAGAATTTGTTTTACATACCGACAATCTGAAATAATGAACATTTCATTGGCAATATCGCAATCAACAGTGATGTTTACATTATTTTTCGTAGATATTTCAGTAAAATCATTTATAGTTTCTCTTATGATGCTATTAATGTCTACATTTTCAGGTATAAATAAAACATTATTATTTTTTAGTTGATCAAAAAATGATGTATTGTTCATTAAATTCAATATATGACTTGATGATTTAAAAATATTTTTTGAATATCTTGCTATATTTTGGTTGTTTGTTGTAAGTTGCAATAGCTGTGAAAATCCGGTAACCAGATTTATTGGAGTTTTTATTTCATGATTAAATTTATTTGCAAAGTCAGTTTTATTTTTTAAAATTCGTTCTAGCTGTTTATTATTATAATCGTCAATTGTTATATTTTTTGATATACTCATTGCACCAATTATTTCATTGTTTTCGTTTTTTACGTTTGTGTACGAAATTTTATATAATTCGGTTTTGAATTTTTCGGTGATTGAAAAAATATCTCCACTGAGAGCTCTTGTCCACAATGATGTGAGTTTATTTTGTTCAATTGGAAAATCAATTAAAACATTTGATACATCATCTCCAACATGAACAGATTTTTCATATAGTTTTGTAAATTCTTTATCGTATGATTTGTTGATGTACGTATAAATGAAATTTATGTCAACTATTGCAACAAAATCTGTAATATTATTTAATGCATTATCTAGCAAATTATCCATCTTATATTTTTACTTATAAAATGTCATGTCAAATTATTAATGTTAAATTTAATAATTCACAACTCAAATTTTAAAAATTGAAAAGTTTTTAATTATGCGTTATCTAGAGAAATTTCCGTAGATTCGTGTAATGCGTTATTATTATTCGCTGGATCGCAAATGACTTTTTTTATTACATTTGAATGATTGCACTGTATTTTTTTATCACCCACCATATAAGTAACAGGCTGCTCGAGTTTCACTCTTTTTCCATTGTAGTGATATGTTTTTTTAGTTGATCCTCTTGTGCATTCGCTAACTGCAAAAGTGACATCATCACATTGATCGACATCATCACAATTATATTTTCTTATTATTTGTGAAAATGCTTTGTTGGCTGCTTGTTTTGGAGTTTGTCCGCAAAATCTGCCCAATTCGTTATTTGCAAGAGTTTTTTCTGATCCATTTTTTTGTATGTTATTATTTAATTTAAAATATCTTGTAGTGTTACAACGTGGAATACGGTCTTCTTTATATTCATTTTTATATTCATTTTTATATTCATTAATATCATTATTATTATCACTATCACTATCATTTTCACTATCGTTTTCACTACCGTAACTATTATCAGCATTTTTAATGTCTACTGAATTTGATTGATCATTATTTACCGAGTTTGATTGATCATTATCTACTGAATTTAATTTATCATTATTTACCGAGTTTGATTGATCATTATCTACTGAATTTGATTGATCATTATTTACCGAGTTTGATTGATCATTATCTACTGAATTTGATTGATCATTATCTACCGAGTTTGATTGACTGGAAAATAAGTTTTTAATATATTTAACAATAAAGGACATATATTACTGTATTAATTTGTTTTTAAATAATGTGATTATATTGTATGATATATAACGATATTAATTCTGATCCAGTTTATGAAAATCAAATTTATCACGAAAAAAAATACAAAAAATACCTAACAAAAAACAAGTTACTACTTGAACAAATATATAAACAATCATATTCACATGAGCAAGATGTTAGATTTGTAGCGATAGAGTTAATAAGTGAATTACCATGCAAAGATTATGATGCATTGAGAGCAATAATGGACACATATGGAACTGCAAATATAATAAGTAGTCTACATAGAATAACAAAACCGCAAATTGATAGATCGTTAAAACAAAAACATAAAAATTTAAAAACTGTTGCAATAAAATCACGCGATCAGTTTAAAGGAGAAATGGAAACATTATTAAATGTGATAAGAGGCGAGAATAATTTATTGCAATTTGATATATTTCATGTTGTGACACATATAAATTACGATCGTAACGCTAACACTTACAAAAAATGCTTATTTGTTTTGCAATTATTACCACCCGATGAGACTACAATATCATCATGCGTAAATTATGGACAACATCGAGACATATCTCAATTTTGGAGTATGGGTGATTATAATAAAGAAAATACGTTAAATTTTAAATGGTTATCAGACAACAATGCATGGAAATGGAATGCTGAAAAAAAAGTGTGGACGACAAACGATGTCAGACCGTGGTATTTTGAGAATGATCCATCACCAGAGTACGTAAAAACAACAGAACAATGGGACAACTCGCTAAAAGAAATTAAGGAAGAAGAAGAGAATATGAAACGATATTTGAATCGTATTGAAGAAATCAGACAACGAGAATTAAATAAAAAATCAACTGGTAAAACCATAATTGAAAATTTTTTTAATATATTTACAAAAAACTCATCAAAATCAACAAATAAAAAAAAAGTGTATGTATTAAATGATAATAATGACGCTGATAGAAAATCAGACAGAACTGCAGCAAGTACTGACATTGTTAGCTACTGATACTATTAATTAGCAAAATATATAATTGTAACGCAATTTTTAAATATTGTCATATAATATTTTAAATATTGATATATAATATAATAATATAAATGGAATTAAATAGAGTATGTTTGATTTTAATAGGGTTAATTATTTTATATTTAATATATGAAAAAAATACTAAACAAGAGAACTTAACTGTCGAAAACACAGAGGCAATTAATAACTTGACGAGCATGTATAATAATGGAAAATTGTTGGCATCTGAATTAGTTGTTACCGGACCAACTCATTTACAAGGTGAACTGACAACTGATAAAAGTATAGCTGTAGGAAAAGATATAAATATGGGAAAATTAGTGTTAAGCAATAACAAAGACATGCTCAATATGAAAAATCAACATGGAAATGGATATATAGGAATGCAAGACACTAATTGGTTTCGTATACAATCAGATAGACCATCTTTTTATTTTGACAAAAAAATCAGCGTAAATGGTGAAATAGCAAAGCATAATCAACATGGAATAGGTAATACTTCGAGATTAACGGCATGGCTTAAAATTGGAGGTTATGCAGTTGATGGTCGTGGATCAACATATCTGCTCGAAGAAGGAAAATGGTCTCTTGCTGAAGGTGAAAAATATCGCAATTGGGCAAATGACGCATGGAATATATTGTTATTATTCAGAGGTTGGGAAATTACTGTATGGTCCAATGGTGACTATACAGGAACTACAAAAACAATTAAAAATACAACAGACACTGTAAAAATGATAAACCTGGGCCTTAAAGAATACGACGGTTTAAATGATAAAATTGATGCATATCAATTAATATGGAGAGGATATTAAAGCAGCCAACTGTAGATGGTTGTCAATAAATTAAAATCAACTAAATCATTCATAATTTACATCATATGTTTATAATTTAATAATAACAATTAAATAATAACTGAATAATAACAATTAAATAATAACTAAATAACAACAATTAAATAATAGCAATTAAATACTATAAACAACCATATAATAACTATGAAAGATGGACAAATGTTTGGAATAACAAATGGAGTAATAACAATGTTATCATTAATGACTGGATTAAAAGCAACTAAAGTTGATAAGGTTGGGATAATTGGCGCAATATTAGCAATGATTATAGCGGATCCATTATCAGACGCATATTCTATTTATTTTGCAGAAAAGCAAAACGATAATAAAGACGCATATGAAGTTAGCAAAAAAGCATTTTTATCTCAGTTTATGTTGCAATTTATATTTTTGCTAATAATATTATCAACACCTGACATAAATAAAGGAATTCAATACTCATATATTTTTGGCATATTAATAACTATTGTATACGGTTCCTAAAATTGTTATAAATTGTTAAATAGTTATAAGCGTAATTAATTATATTTAAAAAAATATACATAAAAACAAAAGTATATTATATATTGTCCTGTAAAATAGGGCAACATATGTATATTAAAAATATACATATTCGGCGCATATTAAAAATGTACCGATGGTGACTAATTATATATGTCACATATATTGCCGTTAATATGCATACTAAAAAATACATATGGTAATAATTGTTATTTATGCAATATAAGTAACTAGCAAAGGTCGTAAGACCGACGGGGTACCGATAGCCCCTAATAATTGATTATAAATTGAACAGGATTTTAAAACAGGATTTCAATAACAGATTATAATAAACTATAACAATTTATAACAATAATAAGTATCGGACACAAGTTAGGAATATCAACTGAAGAAATTATGAAAAATTTGGCATGGAT
>Ga0233449_1001435_pt1 | contig 21517 bp, 19 predicted proteins | sample SI_124_October20_FD_183012 | JGI IMG/M metagenome (GOLD analysis project Ga0233449, IMG submission 183012) | Seawater microbial communities from Saanich Inlet, British Columbia, Canada - SI_124_October2016_200_MG | ecosystem: Environmental > Aquatic > Marine > Inlet | place: Canada: British... | reverse complement strand
CTGTAGACATAATACCTTAACTCCTTGCTTCCATTTTATAACAAGTAAAGTGTCTACAAATCTAGGGGCGTATCAAGCAAAAAACTTACTAATGTAGGAAACTCTATACAGTTAAGGTTAATAAAGTATAAAAATCGTTATATTCCAAACAGTTCATAATATATATTAATTCAAAACATTAATAAAAATTAACCATATTACAAGTGTTTTTTTAACTAATTTATTAATTTTATAAAAAAGCCTGCTTCAAATTTAAAAATACCGAAAAAAAGTGGTTATAATTATATTTAGGCAGCTAAAAACTTAATCAGTTAAAATATAGCAAAATAAAATGAATGTACTATTAATAATTATCCTGAAAAAACAATGCATTATAAGGATAAAGGATGGTGGTGCGCTCGGCCGGACTTGAACCGGCAAGCCCGTGAAGGCGGCAGATTTTAAGTCTGCTGTGTTTACCAATTTCACCACGAGCGCTTGAATATTTCGTGTTTGATAAAACGATAAGAGGGTATGCCATATTCTGAACTGAAAAGGAACCATCAGTTTTAATTTTTTTCACTTTTTTTGAAATTTTGAGAGAGACTCGTAAAAATAGATCAAATTACGGTGCTTCACCGCCAAAAATTTCTGACCCCTGTTCAAGGATTCGTTCTTTTAATATTGAAAGCGCCTGATCAACTTCTTGTGGGACCGCAGAGCGAAGCACGAAAGTGGCGCCATAAGATCCGGCCTTATAAAATGGATAACTGCCAATGGTCAGATGTTCAAAGTGATCTTCTATTTCGGCAAGTATATCGGCAAAAACACTTTCCCCTTCAAACACATGTATTGCTTTTGATGATATTTTTGAGCCGCCGGAAATTCGGTCTTCAACGTCAAGCAGCATGCTTTGCATAACGACCGGAATTCCCGCAAGCACGAAAACATTTTCCATCTGAAAACCTGGTGCGGCACTTACCGGATTTTTAATCAGGCTCGCTCCCTCAGGGATCATCGCCATGCGCAGCCGCGCTTCGGTCAGGTTTCCCTTTCCCATATTATCTTCAAGAAGTTTTCGCGCCTCTTCGTTAAGTAGAAACTCTACACCAAAAGCTATTGCAACATTTTTTGCCGTAATATCATCATGGGTCGGGCCAATGCCGCCAGTGGTAAAGACATAATCAAAAATGCTCCTGCATTCATTTACCGTATCCACTATTCTTTTGTCCACATCAGGTATCACCCTGACTTCATCAAGAATAATACCTAAATCCCCAAGCCACTTTGCAATATAGTTCAAGTTGGCATCATGTGTTCGGCCCGATAAAATCTCGTCGCCAATAATAATTAGTGCTGCTTTAACTTTTTTTACCATTACCTCTTCAACTTAATTGAAACTCGAATGAAATAAGACTATATCCTAACTTATGAAATTTGAACATGAACTTTTCCACGGAACCCTTATAAAAAGATATAAGCGCTTCTTGGCTGATGTAAAACTGGACAGTGGCGAGGTCGTCACCGCCCACTGCGCCAACAGCGGGTCTATGCTTGGCCTTAAAGAGGAAGGCAATGAGGTCTGGTTATCACCAGCCGCTAACCCAAAAGCAAAACTTGATTACAAATGGGAAATCGTCAAAGTCGGCGATACTCTAGTTGGTATTAACACCTCCCTGCCCAACAAACTGGTCGAAATGGCTATTCTGGACGGCACCATTATAGAGCTGCAAGGATACGAAAATCTGCGCCGCGAAATGAAATACGGAAAGAACAGCCGCATTGATTTATTTTTAAGCGACCATGAAGACGCAAAGCCCGATTGCTATGTGGAAGTTAAAAGCGTCACCCTGTCACGCGAAGATGGCCTCGGCGAATTTCCTGATAGCGTAACCAGTCGCGGTACAAAGCATCTTCACGAATTAAGTGATATGGTAGAGGCCAAAAGCCGCAGTGTAATGCTATATTTAGCCCAACGTGATGATATAAATAAATTCAAAGTAGCATCAGACATTGACCCGGCTTATGCAGATGCGTTAAAAATAGCAAAAGAAAAAGGTGTGGAGGCATATTGCTATATCTGCCAACTAACACCATCAGGTATTAATGTAGGGAAAAGTATCCCTATTATGGAAAATGAATGAGATACGTAAAAGCATCAGAAGCACCGGTAGAAGCAACCAGCGCCATAAAGATTTATGAACCTGCTGATTTTGAAGGCATGAGAAAAGCAGGTCGCCTCGCCGCTGAAACACTGGATATGATCACCGAACATGTTATTCCCGGCGTCACCACAGACGAGCTTGATAAGCTGTGCGCAGATTTTGTCACTGATCGCGGCGCAGTAAGCGCGCCGCTTAATTATAACGGCTTTCCAAAATCAATATGCACGTCCATCAACCATGTGGTCTGTCACGGTATCCCGGGACCAAAGAAGCTTAAAAAAGGCGATATTGTTAATATCGACGTTACCGTAATCGTTGATGGCTGGTTTGGTGATACAAGCCGCATGTTTTACGCCGGCACCCCGAACGTCAAAGCATCACGGCTGGTCGATATAACCTATGAATGCCTGATGCGCGGTATTGCCCAAGTGAAACCGGGAAATACCATGGGCGATATTGGTCACGCTATCCAAGAATATGCCACCGAACAAAGATGCGGTGTGGTTGAAGTATTCTGCGGGCACGGCTTGGGCCGGATATTCCATGATAGCCCGAACGTGCTTCATTATGGCCGCCCCGGTGAAGGGGCCGTGATTAAGGAAGGAATGTTTTTCACTATCGAGCCAATGATCAATCTTGGCACCAAAGATGTTAAGGTGCTTTCCGATGACTGGACCGCTGTAACGAGGGATAAGTCCTTATCGGCCCAGTTTGAACATAGTATGGGGGTAACCAGTGACGGCGTGGAAATATTCACACTTTCGCCCAGTGGTTACAAGAAACCGCCCTATGTCTGATGATCATCAAAAAGGACATAGAGAACGCCTAAAGGCCCGTTTCCGTAAAGGCGGCGCAGATGCCCTTGCCGACTATGAACTTCTTGAGCTTCAATTAATGACCGCAATCCCGCGCCGCGACGTAAAGCCACTAGCCAAAGACCTGATTAAAGAATTTGGTTCCTACGCCGAAGTGATCAGCGCCTCGCCCGAGCGCCTATCAGAAATTTCCGGTATTGGTGATAATGTCATAACAACCCTTAAACTAGCCGAAGCCAGCGCACAAAAATTCGCACAAGGCATGGTGATGGAAAAACCGGTGCTTAGCAATTGGCAGTCGCTGATCAATTACTGCTCCACCCAAATGGCCTATAAGAATACCGAACAATTCCGCGTGCTGTTTCTTGACCGGCAAAACCGCCTGATTGCCGATGAAAAAATGCAGGAAGGTACCATCGACCACACCCCTGTTTACCCGCGTGAGATCATAAAACGCGCCCTCGAGCTAGGCTCCACCGCCATCATCCTCGCCCATAATCATCCAAGCGGCGATCCGACCCCGAGCCGCGAAGACATCGAAATGACTAAAAAAATCGCCGAAGCCGGCAAACAACTAGGCGTCATGCTCCACGACCACCTAATCATCTCCAAAAGCGGCCATAGCAGTTTCAAAATGATGGAACTGATTTAAGTAAGCGCCGAAATTTTTTGACTAAATGGCAAATAAAAATTCCAATAATATCATAAACCACTACCAAAATGACCAGCTGCTTTCGGCCAAAAGCAGACGTTCGAGAGAAGCTAAATTGATCCAGTTAATTAACTTTATTTAATAGCATTCTGCAGCGGTATGGAAACTGTAATTGTTGTTCCTTGGCCTATTATACTCTCAATATTCAATTCACCCCCGTGAACGTCAATTAAAGACTTTACGATAGAAAGACCTAATCCCGTACCCTCTTCATGGCTAATGAACGGAGATTTCACAGCCCTCGTAAAGGGCTTAGTAATTACTTTGATGTTTTCTTCCGATATGCCGCAGCCCGTATCAATAATTTGGAAAATATGATGATCATCAGAGATGTTAGAGCTGATCGTTATATTCCCGCCTCGTGGTGTAAACTTAATAGCGTTTGAAATTAAGTTCATTAATATCTGCTTTAAAGCGTTTCTATCCGCATAAACGTTAGGTAACTTTTCTGAATTATTTATAGCAATATCAATATTTTTATCTTCGGCTAATTTATAGATAATACTTTTACATTCTAAAAGGAGCTGTTCGCCGTCAAAACTTTGATAATTCAGCTCCCTTTTATCTGCTCCTAGGGTAGATAAATCAAGAATGTCATTAACGAGGTGGAGTAGGTATTCACCTGATGAATGGATGTCATCTATATATTCAGTATATTTCTTATTCTTTACAGGTCCGAATGTTTCTTCTAAAATAGTTTCTGAAAATCCAATGATAGCATTGAGTGGAGTTCTTAAATCATGGCTCATGGATGCAAGAAAGTTTGTTTTTGCAGCATTAGCATCTCTTGCTTCGTCAAGGGCTGTTTGAAGAGCAGCTTGAGTGTCCGTAATATCAGTCAAATCAGTTATGGAACCAATGTAGGAAACTTTATCCTTTGTTTTTATTTCCCCTACTCTAAGACGAATAGGAAATTCCTCACCATTCTTACGTAATGCGCTAACGTCTCTGCCGCTACCAATAATCTTTTTTACACCTGTTGTGTTATGATTAGATAAATAAGTATCGTGATGGGTAGAGTAATGTTCAGACATTAAAACCTTCAGGTTTTCTCCAACGACTTCATGAGCACTATAACCGAACATTTCTTCCGCGGCTTCATTAAATATTTCAATCTTACCTAGATCATCGCTAACAATTACCCCTGTAGCTATGTTTTCAAATGTTCTACGAAAACGTTCATTGTCCTTATTTAGTTTTCTATACCAAAGAATAATTATTAAGCCCGCAAACAAAGCTAATCCAATTACATAATAGATAGGACCATAATCCACTTTAGTTTCTATTTTCATTGTAAGCCATTTAGTTAAAATTTGTTGTCTTGTTGAAGGATCAATATCAGCAAACGCTTTTTGAATAGAACCAACAAGAAAAGGAAGGTCGGGTTGAATGCCTATCGTATTTTCTAGTTTATACGAGGAATAACCAGTCGCAATAAGACTGTTATTTCCTATTTCTGATATTATGGAATTTACCCTTAATATATCACCTATATATGCATCGACTTCCCCTTCAGATGCCAGTTCAATAGCATCGCGAACATATTCTGTTTCTACGGTCTTAATGTCGGGATAATTATTCTTCAGGTAATCGGTTATTACGGAACCTTTTACTTGAGCAAGACTAAAACCATTAAGACTTTCTAGGTCTCTAAAATGGATCCCATTTATACGAGAAAAAATAGCATGATCAAAAGTAATGTAACTTTCTGTAAATTTTAAAAACTCTTTTCTTTCCTCCGTTGGTGTTATACCTACAATTAAGTCTGCTTCATGGGAATGTATTTTTGTTAACCCCTCATCCCAGGTTTCATTGTCGGCCTTAACAAAATCTACGTTCAAGCGTATTGATATTTCATTCAAATAATCTCCAGCAATGCCGGTAATTCTTCCTTCACTATCAATAAATGAATAGGGAGCATTATTGAAATCAGCTACTACCTTGAACACCTTGTTTTTTGATAACCAGTCAAGCTCTTCTCTTGTTAGTCCGATATCATAATTGACTGGAGAAGCCTTTATCCATTTATCTGAAATCACCTTAAATTCTTCTTCGGATACCGCTGCAATACCTTTGTTAATAATGGCCATTAAAATCGGATTCTCTTTATGGACGGCAATACGTTGATCCATTATATTGTTATTCAATACAAAATCATTACCTATGATCTCTAATCCCTGGATATTATTTTGCGATATTAGAAAATCTATAGCTGAAGCATCACCCGTGTAAACATCAATTTCATTTGAGGTCAGTGCTTTTAAAGCATTTGTGTGAGTATTAAATTCAATGAGATCAAAATGAGGATAATTTTCCTTATAAACTTCCCCTATGATATGGCCTTTAATGATTCCGATCCTTATGTTTTCAAGATCGCTAATGCTATTAAGTCTTTGAGATCCGGCGCGCCCGAAGTTGACAATCAGTGAATTAAAATAAGGAACAGAAAAATTGAAATATTTTGCTCTTTCCTCATTTCTGGAAATAGTATGCATAATGTCTATTTCTTTATTCTTCATCTTTTCGAGCGTTTCGTTCCACGTCTGAAAATTTACATAATCAATTTTCAATCCAACCTTGGTTCCAATGAGGTTTAAATAATCAATAGAAAGTCCAGCTGGCTGGCCGGCGCTCATAAAGTCAAATGGTGCAAGGGCAGTATTATTTGAAGCCTTTACGACGGGATGCTCCGTAATCCAGACCTGCTCTTCAGGTGTAAGAGTTTGCCCGGTACTGTTTTGAGCAAATCCGATCACTGCGTAAATTACCATAGCAAAGGTTTTTATAAAATGTTGTGTATAAAGCGCCGTTTTACTAACTACTATTTCCACCTTAGTTTTTGATTTAAACAGTATTTTGAATGAATCTTCATATTAGAAAAATGCAGTTAATTATTAGTTAATTATTAGTTAATTTTTTGAAATATGTATTATTACCTTTATGATATATATTTATCGCTTCCCACACGAAGTCTGATTGGTTGAAGGCAGACTGTCAAAGGCACAGATAGTTCGACAAGGTTACCCAATTCGAACGTCTTCTTTTGGCCGAAAGCAGACATTCGGAACACATGTTTTGACTCAATAATTCAATTAAGTTAAGTTCTCAACAGAAGGGGCAAAATCATGACGAACTGGCTATCAAGTAAAATCTTGAATATTGGCGTTGCGAGTTTAATTGCTTTTAGTATTGCGAGCTGCGGCGATACATCCGCACCAATTGATCAGACAAATGAAACCATATGGCCGGGTGAAGCGTGGGAGGTATCTACCCCTGAAGCTGAGGGCGTTGACCCGAAAATCATTGAGAGCATTGTTGAAGAGCTGCGCGCAGGGATTTACGGCTCCGTCGATCAGTTTCTATTTATCAAAAACGGAAAAGCAATCGCCGATTTTGAGTTTAGTGTCGATTATGATGCTATTCTAGCTGAAGACGGTGACAACCATTCTCACTTAAATGCAGGCGAAGGTGATCACCAATATAACTACGACCATACCAGCTGGCACCCCTATTATCAGGACACAAAGCTTCATACGATGCAGTCGGTTACCAAAAGCGTAACCTCAGCCGCGCTTGGCATCGCTATTGATGAGGGCTTAATCGAAGGCGTTCATGTTCCCGTGTCACAGTTTTTTACAGACTATCATTATGACCTGACAGACCCGCGAAAAAGTGAAGCCACACTGGAAGATTTCCTGACCATGCGTAGTGGCATAGAATGGGCTACTGAAGGCGGTTACGGAAGATCAGAACATAGTACAGTTCTGCTCGAAAAGAGTGATCAATGGATTCAGTTCACACTGGACCAGCCAATGGATAATGATCCGGGTACGGTTTATGAATATAACGATGGTGCCAGCGTCCTGATCGGCAAAATAGCGAGGCAGGCAACGGGAAAGCGCATGGATCAGTGGGCCAAAGAACGGCTCTTTGATCCCATCGGAATTAAAGATTTTTATTGGAAAACAACACCGGACGGCGAAACCGATACCGAAGGCGGGCTCTATCTTACCACCCATGACCTTGCTCGCTTTGGCTATTTATTCCTTAAAAAAGGTCAATGGAACGGCAAACAGATTATTTCAGAAGAGTGGGTGAAAGCATCGGTAACACCGATTGTGAAGGACGTCTCACCAGATAATGACCGTGTAGACCCCGGCTATGGTTATCAATGGTGGGTAACAAGTTACGGCGAAGGAAAGCCAACCATTTTCGCAGGCAACGGTTACGGCGGGCAATTTGTAATGGTTGCCCCTGAATATGACATCGTCGTCGTCTTTAACGGCTGGAACCTCCATAGATCAGGCGAAAAATCAACATACGGCGTCCTTGAAAAAGTTATTCTGCCATCTTTGAAATAGGTTTTTCACCTTTAAAATGAAAAATATTTTCAAATTTGCGACGAGATGACTTTATTTTGAGACGAAATGCATTTCCCTGCATCGCCTTTAGTCCAGCAATGCGTTATTGTTACCAAGTTATAGTGTGGATTTATGACAAAATAGTAGCCGAACATTTCAAAGCCCCGATAGAGAGCACCTTATGTTAGGCCAAGGAAGTATAATGAAATTTCTCAAAGTTCTCGCACCTTTACTGGTTCTGGTGATCGGTGCAAGTGTATCCTTTGTAATTATCAATTCAAAAGAACAACCCGCCAGTCAGGAAGTCGAAGCCAAGCCACGCAGCATTAAGGCTGTGATTGCCAAAGGTGGTGAAATAGAGCTTAAAATATTCACTCAAGGCTCCGTTAAAGCAAAGCAGGTTATTGATATTGTCCCGCAAGTTAGAGGACAAATCACTTTTGTATCACCAAAATTTGTCGCCGGCGGGAATTTCGCATCAGGTGAAGTTATCTTGAGAATTGATCCGAGAGATTATGAAGTCGCAGTGATTTCAGCAGAAAGCATGGTTGCAGAAAGCATTCAGCGGCTTGTAGAAGAAGAGGCAGAAGCCGCCCTCGCCCTTTCTGAATGGAAGCAGCTTGGTCAAGGCGAAGCCAGTGACCTCACACTTCGCAAACCTCAACTAGCCAGAGCGGAAGCACAGTTAAAAGCCAGTGAAGCGAATTTACTGACGGCGAAGTTAAATCTGGAGCGGTCCGTTATAACGGCCCCCTTTAATGGACTTCTTAGCACTAAAAATGCTGACCTTGGGCAATATTTAAGCCCGGGGGTTAATATCGGTGAATTTCATTCAACGGATATCAGAGAAGTCCGTCTACCCCTTTCCCCTATTGACAGAACAAAAATTGATCTTGGCGCGCTCAAAGGCGGTAACGGAGAAATTGATGTAAAATTCACCGTGACAGTTGGTGAAGTTACAAATAGCTGGATAGGACAAGTTGTCCGTACAGAAGGCATGATTGTCAATAATACCGATGTGCTGTGGCTTGTTGCAGAACTGCAAGGCGCTCAATTAAATTCGGTTGAAAATGGTGAGGTTATCGAAATCGGCCAATTTGTTGATGCTGAAATTAACGGTAGAAAACTAAACAATATAATTATCCTGCCACGCGCCGCCCTCAATCAGGGTAACAATGTTATGATTGTTGATGATCAAAATGCTCTTCGCACCAGAAAAATCAGCCTTATGGATACCAACCGTGAATATATCGTTGTTACGGATGGGATAAATATTGGTGATACGGTGAATATAAGCCAGCTCGGTTCCGGCATAGATGGTATGCTGGTCAGCACAACCCTTGAAGAAGGGACTGAATAATGGGTATCGTACAGTGGTTCGTTAAAAACCCGGTCGCCGCCAATTTATTGATGGTTATTATTCTGGCCGGTGGCATCATGGGTATGTTCAGAGTTGGAAAAATTGCTAACCCTCCAGTTATGGCCCCGATTGTTCAGGTATCTCTGGTTTATCCCGGTGCAGGACCTGAAGAAGTTGAAGAGCGGATCATCGTTCGCATCGAAGAGGCGGTCTATAATGTTGACGGCGTCAAAAGACTTGAAGCGACCGCGCTTGATAGTTTTGGCCAGGTGCTTGTCTTTGCCGAAGAAGGCTATGACCTTGATAAACTTCTTAATGAAGTAAAAGCAAAAGTAGATGCGATCAATACATTTCCCCGCACGCCGGAACGACCACAAATCCGCCAGCTAAAAGGCGAACAGCCGATACTTAGCCTTGCCATAAGTGGTTTTTTTGATGAAAAGGGATTAAAAGAAGTAACAAGACGCATTCGTGATCAAATCTCAACCGTAGACGGTGTTAACAGAATTGATCTTCAGGGGGTAAGAAATTATGAGGTCTCCATCGAAATATCGGAATTTGGCCTTCAGAAATATGGCCTTAGTTTTGATCAGGTAGCAAATGCAGTTAAGCGTTCGTCCGTTAATATGCCAGCAGGCCGCGTTGATAATGAAGCCGGCCAAATTCAAATAATGACCCGCGGCCAAAGCTATGTAGAAGAAGATTTTGAAGATATCGTCGTCTTAAAACGTTCCGACGGCACGCGCGTATTCCTAAAAGATGTCGCCACTATTAATGACGGGTTTGAACAAAATAAATATCAGCTTAGCATGGACGGCAAAAGAGCTACCAGCCTTCGCATTATTGCAGGCGATAATCCGGATACAGTTAAATTAAGCCGTGATATCAATCAGTTCCTTGATGAAACCGTGCGGCCTTCCCTTGCGGAAGGAACGGAAATTGTTGTCTATAATGATAATTCGGAAAGCTTCGCCAGTCGCCTTTATATGATGCTTGAAAATATGATAACCGGCCTCATTCTGGTTTTTATTGGGCTTAGTTTATTTTTAACACCGCGCCTCGCCGGATGGGTATGTGTTGGCATTTTGGTATCCTTCATGGGCACATTCTTTATGCTGCCCTATCTTGATATGTCGCTTAATATGATCAGTCTGTTTTCGTTTATTCTAATACTCGGGATCGTCGTTGATGATGCGATTATTGTCGGTGAAAATATCCATAGGCAAAATCAGAAAGGTTTTGTTGGTGAAGAAGGCGCTATTAAAGGAGCGACAATGATCGCCAAGCCGGTGATTTTTTCGGCAATAACGACGATGATCTTCTTTTCACCGATGCTATTCGTTGAAGGATTTATCAAACAGGTGGTTATCTTTATCCCCGTAGTGGTTATTTTAACGCTTTCTTTTTCACTGTTTGAAAGCCTGCTTATCCTACCGTCACATTTAAGGCACGGGCAGGATAGCGCCCCAAGCCGGATTAGCACAATTACAACAATGATATTCCAATTTTTCGGAATTCGCGCTCTCTTTTCATATTTAAGAGTAAGGGCCGATAAGGGACTTAAATATTTCGTAAAAAATTTATACCTGCCAGCCTTATATGCTGTGCTGAGGCGAAAAGGTCTCGCTTTTTGTTCATTCCTCACCGCTTTGATGGTCTTTATATCTTTGCAAATGGGCGGCATTGTTGGCACAGCCTTTATGGTCAATATACCGGGTGATCGGATTTTTGTGGTGGTGGATTACCCAATGGGTGCGCCTTACGAAGACCTTGTCAACGCCATGACCGAGCTTGAAAAATCAGCACAACTTCTAAAAATTGATTTAAAAAAAGAATTCCCAGGCGAAGAAATAATTCATCATATCGAAGCCAGCACTAACCACAGTCAGGCGCAAGCCTATGTGAATTTATATTTAAAACCGTCAGAAGACCGCGAGCTTACAATTGGTGACATCGTCGGCCGCTGGCGCGCATTTGAGCCTTATATTCCTGATGCGAAAAATATTAGCTGGGATGAGGGCGGCGGTTCAACACGCCTTTCCGTTAGGCTTTCTTCCGGTGATATCGCGCAGCTCGAAGGGGCAAAGCAGGAAATGAGGGATAAATTTTCATCTTATTCCAGTGTATATTACGTGAGCGACACGGGCGCAGCGGCGGAATCAGAAGCCGTTCTTTCCTTGCTTCCTAAAGGTGAGAATTTGAACCTGAGCCTTGTCGATCTCGGTCGTCAGGTAAGACAGGCCTTTTACGGCGAAGAAGTTCAGCGTATTCCGCGCGGTGCAGATGATGTAAAGGTCATGGTACGTCTTCCTGAAATCGACCGCAAATCATTTGATACGCTCGAGCAACTCCGAATTCGTACTCCCGACGGTTTAGAAGTTCCTTTTAATTCAGTAGCAACTATTTCTTATCGGCCAGCACCAACGCAGATCATTAGAAATAATAGAGAACGAAATATTGATGTTTTTAGCATAATCGGTGAAGAAAATAAAACCGATGTTGCCAATATTGTCAGCGACTTGCGAGAAGGCTTCTTCCAGGAAATGGAAGAAAAATACCCTAATGTTGGTATGTCTTTTGCTGGCGGTCAGGAAGAACAAGATGACTTCATGCAGTCACTGGTAATTAATTTCATGATGGGACTGATTGTTGTTTACTGTCTGATGGCTGTTGCTTTTAAATCATATTCGCAGCCCTTCATTATTATGACGGCGATCCCCTTCGGCTATATGGGCGCAATCATCGGACATATGATCCTTGGTTACGATATTACCATCTTCTCAGTACTAGGTATCGTTGCTGCGGCCGGTGTGGTTGTTAATGATAACCTGGTGCTAATGGATTATATCAATAAACTCAGGGAGCGCGGCATTGATGCCTATGAAGCCGTCGTTACGGCGGCCTCAGAGCGGTTCAGGGCAATATTCCTAACGTCTTTCACAACATTTCTGGGACTTATCCCATTAATGATGGAGCAAAGCGCCCAAGCCCGTGAAATGGTGCCAACCGTGGTTTCACTAGCCTTCGGTGTGTTATTTGCTACGACCATCACACTATTTCTGGTGCCTGTGCTTTATTTATCAATTGTTGGCCTTAAGAGACGGATGAAAAATTTATTTGCCAAAAGACCTTCATTAAAAACCGAGGAAATAACTCAGAGCTAAATAGGGCTGTTACTCATTACCGTAATATATCTTGGCGCCCTTAACGCCAACCGGTATTCGCCATACGCGTTTGGCGTGATCAGGTTAAAGGTTGATGTGGCGTAAATTGAGGTAGCGTCCCATGCACCGGCCCCAAAAGCCATGCTTGCGATACCGACAACGCCTTGCATGATCAGGACAGTTTCTTTTGTTTTTGGATCATAACGCCATATTTTTCCTGCTTTGTTGGATGCGATGTAAACTCTGCCCTTCTCATCCATTACTAGGCCATCATTGGCTGAGCCCTCACCGGTTCTGAGCACTATATTAACCAGCGCGTCCTGCACAACGTCTTCCGCCGTTGATTTATCACCCAGCATCCTTATGGCATAGCCTAAAAGGCCAGATCCATATTGCGTTAAAACTTCTCTCCAAATATCAGCTGAACCCTTTTTCAAAGCTTCAATTTGAAGTTCATTTCCCGCAGTTATTTCATGATGTTTTTCATCATCCCGCATTATTCCACTTTCCCTGTAAGCCGCAAAATCTACAAAATACTTTAGCTATAGTTTTAACAAGTGCAAATATTTTATGTCTTTACCAGTTTGCTCCAGCGGTAGAGAAAAGACCTAGTGGAAAGTAACTAGGTGAACGTGTGAATGTGAATGTCTCTACCGCTGTCACAAATGCTGCGGGTTATGTATTGACGTGTGAGAAATAAAAACGTTACAAAAAAAATAAAAGAATAAAAAAAGGCTTAGCAAAAATTAAGCTAAGCCTTTGATTTATTGGTCGGAATGACAGGATTTGAACCTGCGACCTCTTCACCCCCAGTGAAGCGCGCTACCATGCTGCGCTACATTCCGTCAGTGGATAAGTGACGCAATATAACGATAGTACCCACTCCCTGCAACAGGCCAATTGATCTTTAGTGAAAAAGTTTATACCATAGGGTTTGAATCACTTTCATAGGAACAAAAAATGCTTAAAAAATTATCACTTATCTTACTTCTTTCAATTTCTTCCAACGCCCAGGCACAAAACCTTGAAGAATTTACAGTTAAAAACATCCATTTCCATATGGGGGTAATCGCCGCGTTTGCTGAAGTTGTATATTTGGATGTTAAACAAATCGGACTAAGCGAAATGTTTACAGCCGAAGAGGCGACGAAATGGGAACCGGTTGTTAAACATATTGCCGAGAGAAACGGAGTATTATATTACCGGGAAAGTGAATTTATGGTTACGGATTTATTTGATGGCACCCGTTCCGACGGCCTTACGCTGTTTGTTATATACAAAGGTGATACACTTGAAAAATATAATGCCTTAAAAAAACGCAAAGCCGATTATATTGCCGCGAACGGATACGATAAACAGGCCAAGCGCGAGATCGCCACAGGATTTGGTAAGTTGCTCGATTACTCAGACGTAGTCATTGACCAATTAATAGAAAAAAATGGCACATAATAATTGCAAGTGATTGATATTGTTACAATTTGATCTATATCTTAAGCCTCTTTTAAATGAGGAATTGTTATACTCATAATCAGAAATCTGCCAAATGATTGAAATATATCGGCAGATGCAGATATTTAATGTGTGGATTATGAGTGAAAAATGAAAAGTTTACTTGATTTTTTTAACAAGGCAACAGGCGGCGTTCTTTCTAATGTAACAAGAAGAAAGCGCGCTCGCGATGGTTTTGGCTTTCATGATTTTGAGAAAGTCGTATCCATAAGCGACCTTCACAGCACCGGTCAGGTCCATCTTATAGGTCTGGATTATATTATGCATGAGCTTGGCCTTCGCTGGTTCAGCTCCCGCGAGGATATAATTGATAATCTGGAAAGAAAGATAAGACAAAAAACCAACGATGAAGATGTTTTCTTCTCCAAATCTGAAACTGAATATCTTCTTGTATTCTCTAATAAGTATGAAGCAGAAGCCCAACAATTATGTGGTGATATTTTAAAAGAATTATCAATAACCTATCTGGGCACTTCATATGATCATAACATCATTATAAGAACGGCAATTGGCAAAAGAGGCGGAAAACTTCTTTTTAAAGACGTCGCCTATTCCAGCAAGTCAGAAGAAGAAAATATTGAGGAGTGTGAGCCAAAAATAATTTCTTCTCCTAAACTGGAAGCTTTTGTCTCCCCCATAAAGCCCCACAAAAAACGGCCCTTTGAACTTATTTACAAACCTATCTGGGACAAGAGAAACAATATTGTCTCCACATTTATGGTCAGCATTCGAAAAATTAACAAAAATAGCAACGATGATTCCAAGACAACACCGATAGGGTATCACGCGCTTAACAACCCCTTCTGCCTAGCGTCTATGATAGAGCTCGATAAATTTATGCTTGATGAAATTGTTGAAATGATGGATGACTTTTTTAAAAATAATTTCAGAGCTATGTTCTCAATTCCTTTAAATTATAAAACCTTATTTAATTTGACCAGACTTCATAATTTCCTTGGTAGCTGTCAGTCAATACCTGTGCCGCTCAGAAAATATATCAATTTCACTCTTGCTGGTTTTCCTGAAGGTTTCCCAGAAGCGAGAATGCATCAAATCATTACAAGCCTGCTGAAATTTTGTCATAACGTCACGATCGTCTGCGACAAAATTCCTCAGGATATTTCATATTATAAAGGCTGCGGCGTTAAAGGGATTTGCTTAAATATTACTGAAAAAGAAAAGAACTCAAAAGAATATATAAGAAAAATCCAAAAACTGGCCGATGAATGTGCCTTAGAAAATATTGATTTATCGCTGGACGGAATTGATGATTTTGAAGAACTTGAGATTATGAAAGAAACAGAACTAAACTTCATTTCAGGAAATACTATTGGTCGCTATACCGACGCACCAAGACATATGGAATATAAAAGCTGGAATGACATCGTTAAGCATTAAACGCCAGCCCGAGAAATAATTTTAATTTTTTAGTGAGTTTTTCAAGTTATCACGTACTGATTGCAGCGTATCTCTTATTGATGTGAGCGATAGTTCATCTGAATTGGCAATAAGTGGCGGTTCTGATATTTTTACTTCATCGGCAACATTCTGAACAACATATGTTTGCTGCACTACTGCCTTAACACCGTGCTCACGCAGTAATTTCTGCGCTCCCTTAATAGTATAGCCATCATCGTGAAGAAGTCCGCGGATTGCATCGATGATTTCCACATCTTCCGGACGGTAATAGCGGCGGCCGCCACCCCTTTTCATGGGTTTGATTTGGCTAAACTTACTTTCCCAGAAACGAAGAACATGCTGTGGAATGCCGATACTATCAGCAACTTCACTAATAGTTCGAAAAGCATTCGGGGATTTTGCATGTTTTGAGGCTGACATTTAGCTCAATTTCTTTCTGTGCAGCAGCAAGGCGAGAGTTGTTCTAGTAAACAACCATTATCTTAACCGCTGAAAATAAATATTGTTATTCACTGACGCGGTCTTTAAGGACTTGAGAAGGTCTGAACACAAGAACTCTTCTTGGTTCAATAGGAACTTCTTCACCTGTTTTTGGATTACGACCAATTCGCCCGCCTTTATCACGAACAATGAAACTACCAAAAGAAGAAATTTTTACATTATCGCCTTTTGTTAAATTCGTTGCGATTTCATCAAGCACTGTTTCTACGAGATCCGCAGACTCATTTCTTGATAGTCCCACTTCCTGATATACCGCTTCTATTAAATCAGCCCTTGTAACTGTTTTTCCACTCATGATTCCTACCTCTTGTGTTTTACATAGCCTACTGTAGCAGGATTATGCGGTCAATATCAAAGGGATGCGTAAAGTTCCTAATAGTCTAGTTTATGTGCTAAATAGAGTAAAAAGGTAAAAATATCACAGTTATTTTATGTTTTACCACCTTAAAAGGCAGGCGCCCCACGTGAATCCCCCACCCATCGCTTCCAATATTACGATCTGCCCCAAGGTGATTCGCCCATCACGAACCGCTTCATCAAGCGCAAGCGGGATAGATGCCGCCGACGTGTTAGCATGTTTATGAACTGTAATAACAACCTTATCGGGTGAAATTTTTAGCTTGCGCGCTGTACCATCCAAAATACGTTTATTAGCTTGATGGGGAACGATCCAGTCGATATCATCAGTTATCATATCACAGTCTTCCAGGACCTCTCCAACGACAGCCGCCAGATTAACAACAGCATGGCGAAATACTTCTCGCCCCTTCATTCTAAGATGGCCAACGGTCCCCGTACTAGAGACACCACCATCAACATATAATAGATCATTATAGCGCCCATCAGAGTGAATTCTTGCGGCTAATATGCCCCGGTCATCAGAGTTTCCGGAACCTTTTTCAGCACTGAGTATAGCTGCGCCAGCACCATCGCCAAATAATACGCATGTTGTACGGTCGTCCCAATCAAGTATGCGAGAGAATATTTCTGCACCAATAACAAGTACATTTTGAGCCTGACCTGCTTTGACAAAATTATCTGCAGTATTCAGTGCATAAATAAAACCTGAACAAACCGCCTGAACATCAAAAGCGGCTCCTTTAGTTATACCGAGCTTTCTTTGAACTGTAGTCGCGGTTGACGGAAATGTTTGATCAGGAGTTGATGTTGCCAAAACGATAAGATCAATATCATCTGCGCTCATATTGGCACTTTCAAGTGCTTTTAATGCCGCTTCGACGGCTAAATCCGAGGTAACTTGTTCATCGGAAGCAATATGGCGTTGCTTAATGCCTGTACGCTCAATGATCCATTCATCAGTCGTATCAACTTTATTTTCTAGATCGCTGTTAGTAAGAATATTTTTAGGAAGATATGAACCTGTCCCTGAAATAACAGAACGAATAACGCTCATTAACTTTGTTCCTTAACATTCATTTCAATAACTTTATCATCATGAGAACTACTATCCTCATTTTCAATAGTACTATTAAAATTCATCAAATCTCGTGATATTTTCCCGGCAAGATCATTTTCTGCCATATCAATAGCAACACCAATAGCACTTGCAAATCCTTTAGACGATGCACCACCGTGACTTTTAATCACCAAACCATTTAAGCCCATAAACACAGCGCCATTATGATTGTTTGGATCAAGATGGTTTTTAAGAGCCATTAATGAAGAACTCGCAAAAAGCGTTCCGATCTTGGACATAGTACTTTCGTTAAGGGCTTTCTTAAGAAGTGCAGCGATCATATTGGCTGTACCTTCGGCAGTTTTTAACGCGATATTGCCTGTAAAACCATCAGTAACTACCACATCTATTTCACCACCACCAAGACCATGGCCTTCGGTAAAACCGATATAATCCATTGGTATGTTAGCTTCGCGCAGCATCTTATCTGCATTTTTAATAGCATCATTGCCTTTTAATTCTTCAACACCGACATTAAGAAGCGCCGTTTTAGGTTTTGCAACACCAAGTACGGTGCGGGCAAAAGCAGCACCCATTATAGCAAACTGAACTAGATTATTTTCATCACATTCCACATTGGCCCCCAGGTCAAGCATTACACTTTCCCCTCTGCTCGTAGGAAGAAGTGCGGCAAGTGCAGGACGATCTATGCCAGGCATCGTTCTTAGTATAAACTTGGCCAAGGCCATTTGTGCTCCGGTATTACCAGCAAGCACAGCTGCACAAGCGTCGCCGTCTTTTACAGCTTGTATTGACTGGCCCATACTGGAATCACGTCCACGTCTTAATGCCTGGCTTGGTCTATCGTCTGCTGAAATTTTCTTGTCAGTATGACGAACTTCACAACAATCCTTCAAAATAGGATACCTAGTTAATAAAGGCACAATTCTGGTTTCGTCGCCAAAGATCAGGAAACGTAAGTTTGGAACTCTTTCACGGGCAATACTTGCTCCCTCGATAACAATATCAGGAGCGTGATCGCCACCCATAGCATCCAATGAAATTATAAGATCACGCGTCAATGCATACCCTTATTAAAAATTTGTATTTAATTATACTGTTTAATTTATACCATACTTCTTAAGAAGTTGTTCATTTTGATATTTTTCTAAAATATAGCATTATCTTTTATCTTCAAGTCTTATGTTTAAGGTCTTTTAAAACATTAAACGGATTTTTCTTTTCTGATCTCTCTGAAACTTCGTCTTCAGCGAGTATTTTATAGCCTAATTCGTCCCCCTGCACCTGTCCCTTGCGAGGATATGGGTCAAGCGACAGAGAAAGATATTCCGCAACATATCCCCCCAGATCAATTTCGGTCTCCAAAATTAATTCCAGATCTTCATCATCAACCTCAAAATCAACTATAGTTGATCGATTTTCATCTTCATCTGTAGCTACAATTTGAAAAATGACGTTGAACCTTTCATCAATTGATTCGTTTATATCCTCAAGTGTCATTATACATTGCTGAATTACTTCGGCTTTCATTTCTACAGATAATAGATAATCGCCCGTATCTTTTTGAGCTAATTTTTTGATGGAGCATTTGGCAACGACACTCTCAATTTTCAAAATTGAAAATCTCTCCGCAAGTTTTTCACATTCCGCATCACTTGTCGTCAACATCATTTCCAGACCGGACTTACTGATCTGATTAAGATTAATAAGTCTGGTGAATTCATTTTCTTGTTGATTATTAGTCATGGCCTTTTTCTCTTGGGTTTATGAAATCAATTTTACCCGAAATAATATTTTCTATGGATTGCTCGTTAATATATTTTTTCTGATCATAAACATATTGTAACATTTGGTTGAGCGTTTCATCGTTAACTGTTTTTTCTCTATATAGATTGCGATCTAAGGCCTCTGCCATTTTTTTCAAGTCAAATGAGTTAAATAATTGCTTATAAACGCCCATTCTACCATAAAAGGCTTCAGCCATTGCCTTAATTTTTTTCCCAACACCCAGATCACCCACACCAATCTCCCTGAGTGTTAGATCCAGGTTATCAAACATAATTTCCTGTAATTTTCGCCCTAATTGTCCCCCATCTTTCTGATTATCATGCTGGTCAAGCTTATCAAGAATAAATGCCATATGAAGCGCTAAAAGATCAAATCGACCATCTAGGCTATCGTCAACATCATAGTCAGAATAGAAAGTTGAAACCCTCGACTGATTAATAATGGATGCAAATATTTTATGGGCAGAATTTCCGAGCCTTTTATTCTTAAATAAAAAATCGAACATCTTATTTTTTTCTCTCAAATTAACAAAAAACAATCCCGTCAAACCAAATGGATTATTTTTACTGTAAAAAAACCTATACTAAAAGATTGACTAGGCTCGTAGCAAATGCCATTTTGTTGCCAAATTTTGAAGCAATAATATGCTTACGGCATAAGTTTTATATCTATTCTATTTCAATATGAGTGGATTAACATGCAATTAAACAAACTGCAATTAAATCCTAAACGGAATTGCTAGATAAATAGCGAAAGTTGATCATGAAGCCCATTATACATAAAATCATCTTTACTTTAATATTTACTGCAGTGTTAAGCGGCTGCGCAGCTGTTAAGGAAAGCCGTGGATATATACCTGACCAAAAGTTAATAGACGCCATACGCGTTGAAGTAGACTCGAAAGAGTCCGTAGAAACAATGCTGGGCAATCCGACGATGAAAGCAACATTTGATGATTTAAACTGGTACTATCATTCCAAGAAAACCGAGCGATGGGCGTTTTTAAAAGAAAAAGTCACTGAAATGGACATTCTGGCCATCACTTTTGATGATCAGAACTATGTTTCCAATATCAGGCATTATAATGTTAAAGACAATAAAGTTATTGATCCTGTTTCAAAGAGAACAGTTACCCACGGTAAAGATCTTAACTTTTTTGCTGAACTATTTGGCAACGTTGGACGCTTTGGTGCAGCTGGTGGCGGTCCAGAAGCGGGTAATTAAAAGCTTCTACTTTCACTAATAATGACACGCGTTACAATATCCTTATGCGCTTCCGCATTAGAAAGTTCTTTTATTTTTTCAGATAATTTATCAAAATCAACAACGCGTGGATTATCTTCGCGACCGACCGAATTTACGCTATAAAATCTTAGAAGCGCATCTCTTACTACCAATATATTTTTAACCACTAGCAGTTTATCGTCGTTGCCGATCGTTTCTATAGAGACATCCATGATGGTATAATTTAAAACACGGTCTTTATAAAGAACAGGAATCTGAAGTCTGTCCAAACGCGCATATTGATAATCGGGAAGTTCCTCTTCCGGCTCTTCTTCAGCGACCTCTTCGACAACTTCGACCTCTCCATCGCCGGGCATCATAATAAAAAATCCCGCAGCACCGCCGCCGCCCACGAGCAAACCTGCAAGTAGACCTATAATCAGTAATTTTTTACTTCCTTTGGGCTTTTCTTCTTCAGCGCCTTCGTCGTCTTTTTTTTCTTCATCAGCCATTGGGTCACCCTATATATTAAAAATGACGATAACCACTCTTATCCGTATTGATTACTGAGCCGTCATCATTGAGTAATATCGCTTCATTACCAGCTGTTATTTCACCAATACACGTTAGCTTAGTACCAAGTCTAACGGCTAAATCCATGACAGCATCATTATGTTTTTGCGCAGCAGTGAACAATAACTCATAATCGTCACCACCGCCCCATATGAGGTGACTATAATCCCCTTTGGTTTCCAAAAGATTACTGAGCGAAGAAGAAATTGGAATTTTTTTATAAAATATTTTGGCACCAACGGATGAATTTTCACAGATATGACTAATATCCCCCATTAATCCATCGGAAATATCCATTGCCGATGTTGCAAGGCCCACCAAACTCTTACCAAGTTTAAGCCTTGGTTCAGGCAGATGGTACCGCCCTATTAAATGTGCATATTTGTCATTATCTAGATTATTTTGAAGAACCGTTAGCCCACCTGCCCCATCACCAAGGGTGCCTGAAACATAAATATTATCGCCAATATTAGCGCCTGATCTTGATAAACTTTTCCCCTTATCTGTCT
>Ga0233449_1001432_pt1 | contig 21546 bp, 15 predicted proteins | sample SI_124_October20_FD_183012 | JGI IMG/M metagenome (GOLD analysis project Ga0233449, IMG submission 183012) | Seawater microbial communities from Saanich Inlet, British Columbia, Canada - SI_124_October2016_200_MG | ecosystem: Environmental > Aquatic > Marine > Inlet | place: Canada: British... | reverse complement strand
AGGGATTCTTTTCTTATGCTGGAACGAGTGGTTGGGCTTACCCCTCAATCGTTGGATGTGGAGATAACGCCACGATATTGCACTATACGGTAAATGATGACACTTGCGAAGATGGAGAGATTATCTTGATTGATGCTGGTGCAGAATACAATGGTTATGCAGCAGATATCACTCGTTCGTGGCCAATCAACGGAAAGTTTACCGAGGCCCAGAAAGAAATATACCAACTTGTATTAGATGCTCAATTGGCTGCTATAGAAGAGTGCAGAGTCGGCAGACCCTACAATGCACCGCACGAGGCTGCAAGAAGAGTTCTTGCAGAAGGTCTTATTGAATTGGGTGTAATTACACAAGAATTAGATGACGCTCTTGACATTGAAGAAGGCCAACTTAGAAGATGGTATATGCATAATACGGGCCATTGGATAGGTTTAGATGTGCATGATGTTGGTATTTACAAACCAAATGGAGAACCACGTTTGCTTGAAGAGGGAATGTGCTTAACTGTTGAGCCGGGGTTATACTTTGGTGCATGGAGGCCAGATGTGGATTGCCCAGAAAGATATGCAAATATTGGTATTCGTATTGAGGATGATATCCTTGTTACATCCAATGGCCCTGATGTATTAACCAAGGATTGTCCAAAGACCATTTCAGATTTGGAAGCAATTATCGGAAAAGATTTCCAGTAGGTGGTCCTTTGGATTGGGTTCATATTTTACAGCAACAGGCAAATTGGTCAGTGAGTGAAAAATCACAATACCGGCTAACATCTCAGCAGGCCACCGAATTGTATGATAACGCTCCATTGCACCAATTAATGGCAGCTGCAATGGAGAGAAGAAAATCAATGCATCCGGAAGGAACAGTAACTTATCTAATAGATAGAAATATCAATTATACAAATATCTGTACAATCAATTGCCAGTTTTGTTCATTTTACCGCCCACCAAACCATTCCGAGACCTATACTCAAACATTTGAGGAAATTAGTGCAAGAGTTGTGGAATTGGAACAGATTGGTGGCAGCAGAATATTGATGCAGGGTGGGGTTAACCCTGAGTTGCCAATCAGTTGGTATCAAGAACTAATCTCGGATTTAGTAAAACACCATCCTACAATCGCTCTTGATTGCTTTTCGCCTATTGAAATTGAGGGCATTGCAGAAGTTAGTGGCTTATCTACGCTTGAGGTCTTACAAAATTTCCAATCAGCCGGTATGCATGGTTTACCTGGCGGAGGTGCTGAAATGCTCGTAGAATCGGTGAGAAAAGATGTGTCACCCAAAAAAGGGCTTCCAGAAAATTGGCTGAAGGTAATGCAAGAAGCACAATCACTCGGCCTTACAACTAGCGCAACAAATGTATTTGGTTTTGGGGAAGGGGCTACTGAGAGAGTAGAGCATATGAGGAGACTACGTGAATTGCAGGACAGTTCATTGTCAACATACAATATCGGATTTACATCATTTATTGCATGGCCGGTTCAATTAGAAGTCAACAGTTTTGGAAGAAGAAATAGAGGTCAAAATAAATTTGAATTGGGGGCTGGTTCAAGTGAATATCTCCGCCATGTGGCTGTTTCTCGGCTATTTTTTGACAATATTGAAAACATTCAGTCATCTTGGCCAACAATGGGTATTTCAGTTGCCCAGATGGCTTTGTTAGGTGGAGCGAATGATATTGGTTCAACAATGATGGAGGAAAATGTCGTTTCCGCATCAGGTACGACAAAACTTAGTGCGAGTGAAGAAGAATTACAAGATGTAATATTAAGGGCTGGATTTAGACCCAAAAGAAGAGATTCAGACTACAATATTCTTCCAACAGAGATAGTTGCAGCAGAGGTTTCCTCGATGAAGGCTCCAACGCCGATTCAGTGATCAAACACTAGTTGGTCCAGTATATACTACATAGACAACAGCTCTTATTTGCCGCTGCCCATTTCCAATATTCTCACTTGGAGTGTATTCTTGCCCGTTATACAATCCCTTGTAAGTCAAGTGATTATTCCCGCCATCCATATCGCTCCATGAAGTAATATCGTATGTCCATTGCTTTACATCCTGTCCTGCACACCATCCTGCTCTACCATATGGCCAAGAACCATATTGATTAGCAACTACACCATTTGCGATTTCAACCTTACACCCATTTGCCTGATTATGAACAACTGGGTGCCATTCATAGGTGTGGCTTCCATTCATGTAATAGTGATGTTCATGATCACAAAATTCAGCACAATTGGCAGCATCCTTGTTGAAACCATGTCCTGTAATTGTAGCAACCAAAGATACCTTTGTGGCCCATGAAGGAACAGTGAAATTCATTTGTCTGTTATATTTTGATTCGTTGTTGTATGTCCCATCGAATTGCCCTCCAGAGAATGCATAATCTGCCTCATATGAGCGCTCACCACTTCCCCAATTACTGAAAAGGAACTTGACTGTCAAATCACCTTTATTCGCACCACCATATTTGAAACGCCTTTCCTCATCATCGTCTATCATGAACAAGTATGGTGAAATATCAGTTAACCACATCCCCTCTCTTCCATATGTTGTAATCCATCGCATTATTTCAGTACTGCATTGTGAATTATTTTGAGCATTACAGATGTATAGATTTGCAAGATAATCCCATTCATGACATCCACCATAACTTCCATCGGAATTACTGTGTCTATTTTCTCTATCAGGGCATGCGTGTTCATGGAATACTTCCAATGTGTCGTAATAACTGATATTATTTGTTAAGTCAAATGTTGCATTTGAGAAGCTACTGAATCCTCCACTCCATCCTCCTGCGTGATTTTGAAAATCCATTATTGTAATAACTTCAACACTTGGGTCTAATTCCCTAACCTTAGTTGGGAATTCAACATTCCACTGAACTGGTTCAAATGCTATATGGCTTGGGTCATTTGATTGTGTTGGCCAATCATAGAATGAACCCACTTCACGAGACAGTTGAAAGCGGTCAATTCCCATGTATACTGGATTGTTGAATGAATTGATCATTTGTCCTAATCCTCCACCTATGCTACTTGCACGCTGGTCAATATAGTGGATTCTATCTTGCCATTTTGTTTCCTCTGAAGGATTTAATGCAGCGAGAACAGCAGATTTTCTTTGCGTGACATCATTGTGAAATGTTGAATCAAAAGAGCCGTAGAATAAGTGGGTATTATCTGGAAGAGCACGAATCAATTTACCAGGGTTTTGGCCCCAAGTCGCAGAGTTTGAACTTCCATCACTATTTGTATATTTGAACATAAATAAGTACACATCTTCTCCAGTCCATTGTTGCTCAAAATAGAATGTTCCATCTAAAGTTGGAACGCTAAAATGCGGTACTGCTTGCATTGGACCGCTTAATGATGTTGTCGAAGTCCAAGCCATTGGTTGTTGAATAACAGCGCAACCAGAACTATTTGCAGTCCAACGCTGAGGTGTATTAGGGCAAATATCTACATTTGAGAAAATACCGTCATTATCAACATCTGCACATCCGACTCCATTAACGACAATATTTGCTGGAGTCCCCTCACACATATCATAGAAATCAAGAACTCCATCGGAATCACTATCACGTTCAATTGAAGCACAGCCATTCTCATCTACATCAATACCTGTTTTCGGAGTTCGTGGACATTGGTCCAATGTAGCACCTGTTGAATTGTAATCATTGACACCGTCATTATCATCGTCATCATCCTCAGATGTATCGAAGCAACCGTCATCATCAAAATCATTGAATTCATCACCAATCCAAGAGGTCAAACCTTTTGGACATGAATCAACTGAATCATTTCTTTGGTCATTATCATCATCATAATCCTCATCTAAATCTGAGCAACCATCGCCATCCCAATCACTGTATAGATTAGAAATCCAACCGGTTAGTCCCATTGGACAAGAATCGACCAAATCGTCAACTCCATCCCCATCATCATCAAAATCAAATGATTCATCATGACAACCATCTTGATCATAATCTGCATCAATTGTACTTTTCCAACCAACAGAATTAGGGCAATTGTCCTTAACATCCTCAATTCCGTCTGCATCATCATCATCATCTTCATCTCTATCCCTACATCCGTCTGAATCCATATCATCTGCAGTTGAAGAAATCCAACCTTCTGCTTCACCAATTCCATTAGGGCAATTATCATTATCATCGCTTATTCCATCACCATCTGCATCAATACCCGCATTTTCAACGATAATGGTAGTAGTTGAAGTGTCTGTTAGTATTGACCATTGTCCACATGTTGCAACAAAAGTGATTGTAATATCAGTAACTCCTTCGTATAGTTCAGTAAGCAATTTCCAAGAACCATCTAATTTCACATCTACTTGTCCTTGTTCTTCATCACTAGAGTAACCCAATGAACAACTATCCAAATGGTCATGAGATATTGTGCCGGAAACCCATGTTAACCCTGAATCCTCTAACAAGATCAATGACGGGGCATTCAAAATTGGTGCACCTTCAATAGGGGGTGAAATTTGTATTGCTTGAGTAATTATTACCGGGCCATCAATAATCGTAGTATCACGCCCTTCAAAAGTCACAGCAACATTGTAGCTAACAACTTCACTAGGCATGAAAACAATGTTCACTAGATCTTTTGATATTGTAATCGCAAATTCAGTTTGAGGGAAAATTGATACAGATGCCTCCCAATTTCCTTCACCTTGACTCTGAACTGTGATTTGAAGGCTTACTATCTCACCCAATGTCGCATTGTTCGGCAGTTCAATAAATTGCGCATTTAGTTCCAATTCCTTTACTATAGGTGATATTTCTTCTTTAGCAATTTCATCTGTAGCACCGAAACAACCAGCACTTAACATGATGAAAATCAACACCATAGCAGAATTGCGGCGATTTCCCATAATCTCTTATGGATTGAAGCGACCCTTGAATGTGTTGCACAAAAATTAATTTATTTCAGATTCAGTTCTTCCGTCGTTAACCATCAAAGTCTTTTGTTCTACATGAGTTGATGAATGTTTTACTCTTAGGGGTTCAACCCATAATAGAGGGCCTTCATTTTCCCTCTCAATGTGGATGATAATTTCCCAATGAATTTTTACAAGTGGGCTAATCGTTGTACCAGGCCATTCATTTGTAGGGTTTTTTAGAATCATTTCATCTTCACTATATTCGACTTTACCACCAGATTGCATCACTCTCATCGGCCTGATAAATAAGCCGCCAGCAACCTCTTGTCTCTGCATTGGGGCATCTTCCCCTGCGCCAGTTCCGTCATCAAGACCAACTTCCCAATGATGAGGTAATTTCGTAGTCAATCCCGGTGGTGGTTGCCCTTCAATCGTGCGATTTAATGCAGCAAATACGGCATCTCTTGCTGGTGGTAAAGACCCCACTCTCCAATAAACTGAAATTTTATTCCAATTGTCTTTATTTTCCTTAAAGTCAACTTTCAACTTCAAATCTTGATCGGCTACAGCCTCTCCAATTATTTCAATCTCAGGGTTTGCTGGTGGATTTCGCAAAAATATTTTTTGCCTCCGTAAATCACTAAAGTTTGCTGTAACTCTTAACAATAGAGGTATGAAGAATAATGGACCAACAATTAATGCTAACAATGGATAATCTAGCAAGCCAACACGCACAGTTCCTGTTCCAATACCAGGGATTCCAATAAGGGAAAGTATTGGTTCAATGAATAAGTAGAGCAACGAAAGCAGTAGAATATATACAACTCCATTGATGAATTTTCTAGCAGTTGCGTGGATTGGGTGTGGGGTCAAATACCATCCAGTTCGTTGTTTTTCAACGACAAGTGGCCATTCAGAATCATCACTGACCCCATATTCGTAGGTTTCATTTTTGATAGTATTTCCATCAAATAAGTATCTTCTTTCAACCAACCAATCTGTCTTCTCCCCGATTTTAAAACTTGGAATTGATTTTGCAACAATTTGAAAGGCTTCCTGTTTGTCAACATTATCCAATATAATTTCATTATTCCTTGAAATCGGTAATTCGGATGCGACTAGACGGTGTGCATCAAATGGAGGGTATTTAACCAAATGTTGTACTTCTAAAGTTCCCATTCTATCCCCTCATGTGAATAATAGCTTAACGCCAGCCTTTAGTGCAAGTTTGCGGAAGGCGGGTACCTTTTTCAACAGTGCCATGCCCAATGGTACTGGTTTTTCTATATCTCCAATAGAATTAATCAATTCCAAGACCTCTGGTTTTGAAAAATTTTCAAAGTGCTTATCCAATTCATCATCGGTGCAGTTGCTTACCAGTAAATCTCTTAGCGCTCTTGCTTTATCTTGGCTTCTTTTCATATCAGACCAGTGTTTAGATGTGATTTTATGCAATTGATTTTTAGATAATCTATTTTCATCAATTGCTGTTGAAAGTGTATCAATTATCAATTCAATTTGCTTGAACCCAGGGCCGATTCCGCCACCGGTTGTAGGTTTTGACATGCCAGCAGCATCACCGATTAGCATTACTCTATTTTTTACTGGACTCTTTACCATACCACATGGAATCGGCCCACAATATCTGGCAGTCTCCTTGACACCACTAAACCTTTCAGCCCAAAGCGGGTGATTGATTAAATCATGATAGCATTGTTCTACTGAACGTCCATCAAGGTGGCCTGCAGTTGACCATATTCCAATACGATGTGTATCAAATCCAGATGGAATCACCCAAGCAAAAAATCCTGGAGCAACTTTTGAGCCACTATACATTTCCAACCATCTTTTATCGCTTTGATATCCAACCACTTCGGCCTGAAAACCTATCATTAATTCCTTTGGTTTACCCATTTTGAAATATCTTCTCGTCCATGAGTGGGCACCATCACAACCGAGTAATAACTTACAGTTTATCTCGATAATATCACCATCATTGTCGACTGTCAATTGAACTCCTGAATCATCAGTAGTAGCATTAATTGGCTTTGAATTGAGCCATAATGTTGCCCCTGCTTGCAATGATTGCTGTACGACACCTTGATCAAATCTCTTGCGACAAACAACAAATGTGCGAGGATTATTTTCCTCACCAACTGGTACTAATGTCCCACTTGGACCATGAATTAGTGCGCCATCAATTTCCTGAAGAATTGTTTCTTCTAGAGAAACTGATTTCATTGCTCGTGGATTTACTAATCCAGCACATTGGAATGGTCGACCCACTTCACTGTGTTCTTCTAATAGCAATACAGAATGGCCTCTTTCAGACAATAATGTTGCACAACGGCCACCTATTGGGCCAGCGCCAACAATGACTACATCCCATGTCTGCTGTGTCATTATTCATCAACCGTAACCGATGAGCAATCAACCTTCTCATAAAAAGTGAGAATAATAGATGAAAATCAAGCATTAGCTTTTCTTGGCGAATTTATACCCAACAGATTCATTCTTTTTCAAGTAAAGAGATGAACTGAAAGGCCTCTGAGTTTTCTTTGAGGTGAAATCATCAAATGGTCCGAGAGATTTATTTTCAATTAACTGCTTTGCTTCTTCACGGGTAATTTCTCTCTTAGAAATTTCCCTCATCAATTGAATCTTACACGCAGTACCATCTTCTTCTGGCTGGTAAGTAGTTTCAGTTTCAATAATATTGACCTTATGAATCGGACAAACTGCTACAACACCTTCTACAATAGGGAATTTGGTTGCATCAGCAGGTGCAGCGCGAGGAGGGAATTCAAAACCAATCTTATTTCCTGTTCTGACTAAATATGCACTGAATGGGCGACCTCTCTTTGAAGTGAAATCTTCCAATAGCGGTGACTTTCCATCATTCAGTATGGCTTTTGCTTCTTCTGGAGTAATTGCTCTCTTACACATCTCCTTGGAAACCCCTCTAAATTTACAATCATCGTAATCACAGGCATATACATTTGTGCCAACACGAATAACTCCGTGATCGCAAGCCGGACATGGGCATAATTCTTCATCAGTTGATTTGCTGGTTGATTCTCCTCCACCAGCCAATATTACCTTTCCTTCATCATCAAGTGTAATTGTTGCATCATAACCCTCTCCACTGCGATTAAAGAAACCGTGCAAATCGCTTATTGATCTATTTTCGATTAATCTCGCTGCGGTAATTCTATCAAACCAACGGCCAGAAGTGTCCTTCCATAATACGAAAGAACATCCCTTATCACGTCCGAGATTTTCAGAACATTGATAGGAAAGTGTAGTCTCTTTAATCTCATTGCTACACTGTGGACAATTGCCTAGAGATTGTTCATGTGCATATAATTCTACGCGGTCGTGGTCGCGAATTAAATTGACCATTGAGGTTGTTTTTTCAATGATACTTTGCATATATTTTTCACGTGGTTCCTCTCCACGCTGAACGCAAAGGAGTGAAGATTCCATTTCTCCAGTCAATTCTGCTGAAGTAATCCAGTCAACAGGAATTCTTCTCAACACATCAATAATTCTAATCCCGTGTGCTGCTGCACTAATTGAGCCATTGCGAGATCTGATAATATATCCTCTAGTAATCAATTTTTCAATTGTATCTGCTCTAGTCGCCGGAGTTCCAAGACCTTTATCCTTGATTGCGGCTGCTAATTCGTCATCATCAATTTGCTTACCAGCGTGTTCCATGAGCCTTAACAGTCCTGCTTCCTTAAGTCGATTTTTAGGTTTAGATTTTTCTTCCTTAAACTCGGATTCTGTTATGTTTGCTTTACACGGGTTTGAAGGCAATGAGTTCCAACCTTCAGGTAAAGCTTGCTTTTTCGGCTTGACACTTCTCCATCCAGGGACCTTTATACAACGAGTTTCTTTGATGAAGTTTTCACCTTCAACAGTAGCGATTCTCTTTTGGACATCCCAGGTTGCTTCAGGATACCAAGATGCAAGGAATGTTCGAACTATTAGGTCATACAGTTTAGCATGATCACCGCTGAGTCCTTCAGGAATTTTACCAGTAGGGATGACGGCAAAGTGATCACTTACCTTTGCATCATTGAAATTGCGCTTTGTATTATTCATTCCCGTACCACCGGTATTCTTAGAATCGACAATTTGTAATGCGTGTGAATTGTAATTATCCTGTGCTGCCAATTGACGTATTGTTTTTGTAATTTCTTCAAACATATCCTCTGGTAAATATCGAGAATCAGTACGTGGATATGTTGTTAATTTGTAGGTATCATACAAATCTTGAGCCACACCGAGTGTTCTCTTCGCAGACCAAGACCAAATATTATTTGCCTCTCTTTGCAGTGCGGTTAAGTCAAAATTTAGTGGAGGTTTTTCAGTAGCATCTCTGTTGGTTTGAGATACATCTGCTTTAGCATTTGAAGATAGTATTGTCTCAAGTTTTTCCTTTTCAGAAGCCTCTATGATTCTATGAGATTTATACTCAGGCCTGTCCTCATCATCCTTGTGTCCAGTTCTTTCCCAGCGAGCACTCCATGATGCATCTCCAGCGCTAAACTTTGCTTCTAATTGCCAGTACGGCATTGCTTGGTGCGCTAGTATCTCTAACTCGTGGTCAACTATCATTGCCAATGTTGCGGTTTGAACTCTACCGAGTGAGATGGCTCCTTTTTCGGTTCGCTTCTTTGGAAGAAATGAATTTGCAATTCTTGAACCGTTCATCCCAATAATCCAATCGGCTTCACTGCGGGAATATGCAGCATCTCTTAATGCGTTATATTCGTCACCGGATTTTCTAGTATCCCATGCATTTTGAATAGAATCATGTGTCATTGACTGCAGCCACATACGACTTGTAGGTACCTTTGACTTGCTATGTGCTACGATAGTTCTGAATATGAGTTCACCCTCTCTTGCAGCGTCACAAACGTTAACTATTTCTGTTACACTTTTGTCTTTGATCAATTTGGTGATTGCAGCGAGTTGTTTTTTACCTCTTCCACCGATTGCTTTGTATTTGAATTCTTCAGGAATAAAGGGTAATCTATCAACTGTTTTTCTCCAATCCTTGAAGTCTGCATCGTAGTCATCCATGTATTTTAATTGCAATAAATGACCAATTGCCCATGTGACGACCAAATCATTTCCTTGCCAGTGAGTCTCGTGTTTGGTATTTGCTCCAAGCACTTTCGCAACATCAGCAGCGACACTTGGTTTTTCAGCGAGGATGAGAACTGCCATGAAATTGAAGGCCGATGCCGACAATACTTGAACCCTCTCTAAGATGGATTTGCAAGGTTTTGTTTATAGATACTTTAGTATCTAGTCAAATTTATACAATAATTATTACAAATTTTTGAACTCGCCGGAATTATTATTTTTGGCGATTTTTCTATGCTCAGTCTCATCCCATTTTTTCTCAGAGTTAGGACCTCCACAACCGATACAACCAGGATATCCAGCAAATAACAAATCCTCACAAGCATTTAGAATATCCAACCATAAATCATCACCACCTCTGATCCAAACTGTTTCTAAATCGGGTTCTTTATGCGAAACCTGGACTATTGTTCCACTAAATTCTTCTTCTTCAATTTCCATTTCAATGCTGATTTTATCACATTCCACTAATTTTGGAAATGTAATCCGAGAAGGTTGATTTTTTCCAAGTTGGACAATCATTTTATTTGTCATTGAATGAAATTTTTGTGGCAGCATTATCCTAATCTGTTGTAATCTCAATATTCTTCTTGATGCTTCACGTACGGCTGGCCATTGAGGGTCAGTGATACGCATATTGTAGTCCATGCGAGCACAAGTCTTGAAGAATACCTTTCACCACCCACCAAACATGGGACTTGGTTATAGCATCTTTGCCAAACCCCTTTTGGCGGTACAGGATTCAGAAAAAGCCCATAGTCGAGCATTGAAACTGTTGAGGATTATGGTTTCAAACCCTCTGACAAGAGGGACGGTTTCTCTCCTTTACAAACCATCTAAACATGTTCCTATCACAACATTTGGCATTGAATATAATAATCCATTTGGAATTGCAGCTGGAATGGATAAGAGGGCCGAGGCTTTGCGTGGTTGGGAAACCTTAGGCTTGGGTTTCATGGAAATCGGTGGTATAACTATGCTTGAGCAACTTGGAAATCCAAAACCGAGGATGTTCCGCGCGGGTAAATCAAGGGCACTGGTTAACAGGATGGGATTCAATAATCCCGGTAGCGAAAAAACTGCTTTGCAACTTAACAAACATTTCTCAAAACATGGTCGACCAAAAATTCCATTGTGGATCAATTTAGGAAAGTCAAAATTAACAGAACTTGTTGATGCTGCTGATGACTATTCCACCACCATGAAAAGGTTATGGAAATATGGCGATGTATTTGTCATCAATGTATCATCTCCAAACACTCCGAACCTCAGAGAATTACAGAAGGATGATGACCTAAAGAAGATCATTGAGGCATGTAAATCTGTAAATGATTCGGAATCAGCGATACATGAAATACCCCTAAAACCAATATTGGTAAAGATTTCACCAGATGTTGATGATGATCAACTGATAGCAATTGTCAATACTGCTCGTTCTAATGGCTGTAGTGGCATTATCGCATCAAATACAACAACCAGTAGGCCGAACTCATTTGAAGGTAAGGAGCAGAAGGTATTTGCACAAACTGGCGGTATGAGTGGTATGCCAGTACAATCTAAATCAACAGAAATGATTTCTAAAATTTACAAAATGACTGATGGTGAATTCCCTATAGTCGGAGTTGGAGGTATAATGTCTGGTGAAGATGCTTGGCAAAAAATATGCGCCGGGGCATCTTTACTTCAGGCATATAGTGGATTTGTTTTTGAAGGTGCTTCATTAACAAAGAACGTAGTAAATGGTCTTGAAAAGAAAATTCGCCAAAGTGGATTTTCAACAATAGAACAAGCAATAGGCAGTGCTCATAGGAGTGAGTGAAATGATTGCACGAAGGTCTAGATTCCTAATAATTGGCGCACTAATCACCATAGGTTTACTCGGTGTGATAATATTAGACGCACCAGAGCCAACAAAAACGATTGATGTTCTAATGGAGAATCCAGATGCGCAATTGGGGAAATCTATTGCAATTAGAGGAGAAGTTACAGATGGAAGTATTGTCAATGAAACTTCAACATTCACCTTACATGGAGAAGATGCTTCGGTAGTAGTTGATTTTTCTCAAGCATCTGTATCCAACGGTCTAGGAGATAATCGAACTGTATATGCAGAAGGAATTTTGACACTTGAAAACGGGACGTATGTCTTTGAGGCGGATATTATCAAAACTTCTTGTCCATCAAAATACGAAGAGCAAGTAGAGGAATAACAAATAATATTTCTTTGCTGTCAAAGCGTGTTATTCAAATATAGTCAGTGATAGGATTGGATGGGATAGGTGGGGAGCTAGGCGTACCCTGTACCACAAATCGTCTTTACGGTGGGCTGAAAGCCTTGGGGCGGCGAAAGCGGCTTATTGGTTTCTGTATGCGGACATTGATGTCTCGCCCCCACATGATTCGGGTGCTTTGAACCGTCTTCGGAAGAAAACGGGAATTGGATAACCGAGGGATTAGGTCAGGCCGGGAACGGAGCAGCCCTACTCGGGGCCATGAGTGCTGTGGGGTATCGGGATGGAGGAAGTGTGCAGGTTTGGCCGATAGGAACGAGCGTCCACCTAGGGATTCCCACCTTCTTTTTATTATTAGATGTCAAAGATAACATCACAGTACCAACCAGGTCCCTGAAAATTCGGGACCTCTGACCATTCACTTGTGATTTCTTGTTGCGATAATACTTTTTCAAATAGTAATTCGTGACTAGTGACTGCTTTAATTTCAATTTCACGCGTGACCAACGTTGAATCAATCCAAGAAACTTGAGCCTGTAAATTTAGCTTGCCTGCAGAATAACTAACAGATATTTGGCAATCAACAAGCCATTGTTGATGTACTTCACATCGATAAAGAACTTCATCCAACCAATTGACTAGAAGCATGTCATAGCACAAATCATTTTCATCACTTTCAATGCTTACATTCCATTGAGAATTATGGCGTATGTGATTATTTAATTCGTTTATTGAATCTTTGGTCATCAAAATATTCTGCATACCCAATGCCGCTTCGACCATCAAATTGTTGGGCGAATTAGAAAATGCTCTCAAACCGATATCGGCTGTAGTTGGCCTTGGCCAATGACTCATAATATCACCTCAGCGTTTGGACACTTGGAGATTCCAAGCCATTTCGCCAATACGATCCACTAAATCATCACGACTTAATACGAATGAATCTGAACTACTTGCTGCTAGAATACATTCGCATGCAGCATTTACTAGTTGTGCTGTGTGTGAAACCCCAAGTTTTTCTGAAATTGCAACCGCAATTGCAACTACCGCTGCATCTACTAAACCTATCATCTGTCTGAGGTCTGACAATGTACATTCTGCGTGAACAGAACTTTCATCATCGGAATAAATCGTTACTCCGCCAGCGCCGCATACAACAACTAAATGCTTCCAGTTATGGTTTTTTATTAGCAGATGCGCAGCGTCATTGCCATTATCAGCACCCAATCTCCTACGCATCAATTCTAATCCATTGGCTTGGAATATAACCCAATCAACTCCATGTGTGTGATGTAATCCTGTTAGTTTTGGATCTGCAATTATTGGGAGATTTTTTGATTTTGCTGCATCGATAAGAGTTTTGACTCCTTCTTCAACAATTACGCCCTGTCCATAATCTGAAATGATAACAGCAGTTGCATCATCCATCTGAAATTTTACTTCATCATAAAGTGCATCAATTGCTTCAGCAGGTAATTCCTCATCGCCTTCAATATCCCAGCGGAGTAGCAATTGTTCCCCACTAACTAAACTCTGTCTAGTAGCTAGAAGCCTGTTTTTGACAGTAGTTGTTATTCCCTCAACTATGGCAATTCCAGTAGAATTAACCCCTTCCTCTTCTAGTGATTCCAAAATATTCAACCCTGCTCTATCATTGCCGACAACACCAAACAAGTGAGTATCGACTCCCATTGAGATTAATCCTCTTGCAACGTGTGCAGCACCACCAACATCCTCTTCTCTGCTGGTTTCTCTTAATACGGGTACAGGTGCATTAGAATTGAGATTATTTGCGTATCCATGGATATATCTGTCCATCATAATATCTCCGACCAGTACAACTTTACTGTGTTCAATTGATTTCACTTGAACTCTTAATGCGTTTAATTGGTCGTGTATTGCGACTTCATCATCAGTCATGCCCATGTTAGTCCCCTCGTTTTGGTGGTTATGTGGCCATCATTTGATGCTATCGCGTAATTCGGCAAGTATTTCCGCATGTTGTGATGGTGTGATATTCAATGTATCTCTTAATGTTTGTAGCATTGCATCTTCATCTGAGGTGATGATTCCATCGGCCAGTGCAGTTTTCAGTGTGGCTTGATAAGTTGCAATATTTTGTGGTAATTCAGGCTCATCAATAGCGCGTTGCAACAATTTCTGATGAGTTAACTGATCAATGCCAAATGCAACTCTAACGGTCTCTAGTAAAGCAACTTCATCCTCAACCAATAATCCATCCACCAAAGCTTGCTTTAACATATCAAGATAAATTTCTTCTGACGGTGGTGCCTTTTGACTGCGGCGAGACTCATCAGATAATCTGCGTACTCTTTCTGGATGCATTCCTAAAAACTCCACAACTTCAGATAGTAATTGTTGCTCATCTTTGGTAATTTTTCCATCTTCCCATGCCCTTGCAAATAAACGCCTAACTAATTGTTCTCCAGCTTGTGCATCCAATGAAGCAACGCCATCGGGATTCGAAACCGGCGAAACAACAGGGTTTTCGTGATATACCATTGCTTCATCTATATGAGATAATAAATCTAGAGTTAATTGTCCACCCTTTCTTAATTCGGACAGAACAATCATTGAATCTTCTTTTTCAACTTCTCTAGAAAGTATTTCATTTCTCAATTCAGAAGCCCTATTGCGCCCTTGTTGCGTTAGACAATAAACGATACGCCTTTGCTTTGCACCAGGAATATGACGTTTGCTTTTTATTAGGCAACCCATTGTTTCCAATCTCTTCAGAGTTCTTGGAACATGCTTTCTTTGAACGTGTACAGCAGCTGAAATTCCTGCCTGAGTCAATGAGAGGGGTGCTTCCCACTCACCTTCTGGCATAACATGGTCATAAAGATGCAAAAGCATCCTTACTTCAGTAGTTAACGAACCAAAAAAACCGTCGACCACAATATCCCCTCTATATTGGCGATAAGGGCGCAAGCACATAGGGGCATCGGTTGCAAGTTCTTGCATAATTAGCAAATGAACTAATTTTTCCTACCTCCTATTCTCCGACGCACTCAATAATGCGTGTTGCCAGCCGCCAATATGGGGGGCCAAAGTCGTAAGTTTACGCCAAGGCAGAGAAATCGCCGCCCCCTTGGCATTCAATCTTCCAAAAATGAGGCGCCAGCAATTCCACTTTCCGCTCCAATAAAGCGTGGAAATTATTGGTTCGTTTCTCCTCCACTGGCCTCAAGATTGCACCAAAAAAGTGGACTTGGTAAAACAACATCAGATGGAGGAATTCTCTTGGTTAGTGAGGAAGTGCTATTCTGTCATTGGCATAGACACATGCCACTTCCAGAAGAATCATGGTTTTCAGAACAATTAGAGAAGGATTCGCAACACATAGCCCGTGCAGTAGTATTTGATGTCGCAAGAAGTGGTGGTGAATTAATAATACCGAGAGATCATCTAAAAGACGATTTAATATCACAAATTCACCCTAATACATGGGCTGTAAGATGGAGGCGCGACCAATCCTTTAGCAAACAACTACCAGAAGCCCAAACACGATGGGCTTGTACTACTGACTCAGTGGATATTTTGGAATTATTAGAGTGGGCAAGAGAAGTTAAATCACAAGGATTCATTCCAGAACTGTATATTATAGATGAAGAAATGGATGTTACAATGTATCGTTTGGACCTTATTGATATGAGTGGTAACCAAAAAATGTGGAATGATTTTTCATCCAGTGAACAGGAATCAATTCGCCAATTATGGTCGCAAAGAATCGCATGGGGCGATGGCTGGTATATTCCAAATCAATTGCAATGGACCTGGTCGGCTGTGGGAATTGAACATATGAGTGGCAGACTATTGAGGAAAGAGGAAAGTCAATGGCTAGCAAATATTTTCTCTAATGACAAAGAATCATCACAAATTAATTCATTATTCGCTCACTTGATGTCAAAGGGACTAATTATTCGTCCGGGCTTCAAATTTGGTTGCCGCTGGAGAGTTTATGATGATGCGGTTGAGCAATCACATGCTCCTTGGCTAGTACAAACCGAATCAGATGCACCAACTACATGGGAAGGAATTTGTTTATCCGTAAGGCTGGCAGAAGGTGTCCACAAAAGTTGGGTTTGCATTCTTGGACAACAAGATGATTGGAATTGCTTACAAATAAAACGCTGGCTACCTGGAAGAAATTAATCCATAGTTCGGCCCCAAGAGTCAACCTCTTGGTAGGTTTCCTCAGCAGGATTTTCATTTTGTGAATTACTTGTAATTTCAGATACTTTTTCCTTATTGATCTTATTGTGAATAATTGTATCTCGCATACTTAGGAGTGTCCATAACATTGCCAATAATCCCGCTAATGCAAGCATATTTGACGGTTTTCTCCACTGTTGGTCCAGTTCCGAATCATCGGATTGAGCAATAAATTCAACGGGGTATTCCCATCTGTGTCCCGAAAAGGAAATCAATACGATTTCTCCCTTTACAACCATTCCATCAGACAATAACCCCTTTGGTTCGATATCAATTACTAATTCACTAGATTCATCCAATGTTATTTCTTCATTTGTTTCAGCAATTCGAGATAATGGTCCGGTAATTTCAACTCTAAATGAATTTGAAAAGGTTCCATCAGAATCAATAAACAAAGATTTTTGCTGTTGAATATTTGTGTCAATAAATCCCGCTATTTCGCCTGGAATAGGTATTTTACCCAGAGTCAAAATTTGAGTATTAATTTCAAAATATGATGACCCACAGGAGATTGAACCAGATACTATTGATTGTGTTTGAGGGTCTCTTGTCCCATTGATAGTAGCCGTAAATTGTTTCACTCCGATATTCATCTGTGCTTCCTGCTCATTATCGAATACTATTCTATTTCCATCGGATAGTAGCAAATCCAACTCCATTAGACAATCTTCTGAGCTAGTTGCAGTAAATACAAAGTTGTCATCTGGTAATATTACATACCCATGGTCTTGAAGGTCCAGTTCTAATGAGGGAGAGCAATTAGGTGCAGTGAAATTTACATAAAAATCATCGCCATTTTCAACTGTGGCAATCCATGGAACCAATATCCCATCATGGTCAAAAATTTTGATACCACTAGCACCAAACTGGCCAGAATTGAACAAATCATCAGACTCTCCACTATTGGTTCCGCTAGTCATATCATTTCTGCCATCTGCTTCAATTACAGATAACCAAGGTTGTTTAGGGTCGCGATTTAATTCATTTTGCTCAATATTTCCAACACTTTTGTCTTGGTAGGTGACGAGAAGTCCTGAACCGGGTAAATGTGAATCATAACCGCTATCACCTCTATATTCGAGCCAAATTATTTCGGAATCAGAAATATGAATTTTCATAGTATCTCCTCCTTCACTTAATGGCGACATTTTCACACTCGGTCCAATACAAGGAGAAATTGCGCTACTCGGCCATTGTAAATCCATAACTTGTTGGCGTTCTGCACCAATTAATTCTAGGCTTGCAGCAGATGGTAGTGCTGGCCAAGAACCGCCTCCATTCCAATTTCCACTAGCCATGATATCCCAGTCACCAACACCTTTCCATTGGTGAGTTTGGAACGTATCGTGGACAGGATACAAATCTAATGCGCCCATTTGATGAAGCATTTCGTGAAGCATTGTTCCAACACCACTAGAACCAGTTTTCAAGCTTGACATCGTATAGTGGCCCACCCTCAAGTCATCAGAAATTATAATCGGTTCCTTGAAAGTGGTATAATGGCTCCAAATTCTATCACTGGAGCCGGTATTCTCTTCTTGGCCTTTGGTAGTATGTAGTATTAGCAATCGGTCAACCCAACCATCAGAATCCAAATCGTATTGACTCCAATTGGCACTTGATATGTGGCTTTCAACAGCCTGTTGTGCTAAAGCCATTGGCAGAAAATTTCCTTCAGAATCAACATCCCTTTGTCCATTGACATCAGCACCATAATCGGCTAGTATACCGGTTGCTCTAGTCACATCATCGGCGACAGTAATTTCTACAGAGGATTTGCCACCACTTACCTGATCAAAGTAATTTACCGCACTCTCTTGAAGAATAATTCTTGCCTGCTCTGGACCCCAAACTGAATCGGCTGGAGATTGGTCAAAATCAACGATTAAAACTAACCAGCGCTCATTTTGTTGTAAATTTAATACTGGTGAATCTTCATTTGAATCAATAATTATTGCATTCTCACGCATCCATTCTTCAATCGTATCTCCATTTGAATAAGACCACGAACTTGCAAGGAGAAGAATGACCAATAATGGCACACCTAATGCGGTTCGCATAGCATCGCCTAGCGCTCAAATCGTTTCAACGTTGGTGCAATTAGATTCTTAATTCAATATATTTAATTTGATATCAAGTACCGATAAACCATCTACAATCTCTTGAGTTTCGCATCCATTTATGTTGATAAATGCAGTATCTGGGTCAAGTTGTAATCCCCAGCGCTTGTCAGTCGCTCTTGTGTCTAAGACAATTGCCTGTGGTAAAGTTGGCGTACTTTTCAGAACTTCTACCAACCTAAAGGGTAGGTCTTCAACTAACCACGGGTTATTTTGTCCTGCAATTGCAAGTGCAATATCTAGGCCAATTTGATTTTGAGGAATTGTTCGATATGACTGTATTTGCATCAATTCTAGTCCCCTTATATCACAACTTAGTGAATGACAATTACTCTTGAATAAATGGGGCAACGGCATGCCATCACATCCGGAAATAAATAAATCGGTGACACGATTAACTCTGATTTCATCTAAGAGTGAAAGGCGTTCTATTCTGCTATTGCACAATCCATTAAATGAAGTGATGTTGAGGTCAATTTTTGCGTTCGTTAAAATAGATTCACAACCGCCGTCACAACCACAATCGGCAACTAATATGTTTCTTTTTGCCCCTTCAAAATCATAAACATGTGACTTTGAGTTGGTGATATTTGGTTCACGATTTGTCCAGCGAAGAGATATTAATTCAACTGATAGTATTGATACCAATATGATGCTGAAAACGATCATACCACCGACATCTGGCAATGAGAGAGCAAGTAACATCAGCAGCATTCCATGAACTCTCAGCCTCCACCAATCTGCGGTTTTCTGATTTAGATTGCCTGTGATTCCGGCAATTACCATTGCTAATCCAGCAATAACTATCAACATCTGCGCCCAAATCAGGGATATTGCAAATTGCAACATCAAAGGAGCATCATATTTTGTAGTCAGACCCATTCCAACATTATTTGCATGGCCAATGGAAAATGCATATGGAACAATTAGCAAAATGGTGATTGACATTACCGATAAGATTCCGATTGAACCACCGATAACCCAATACAGAAACCATTTTTTTTCACTTGGTAGCAATCCCGATTTTGCAAAGGAATATGACTGGTGAATAAATATTGGAACAGATGATAATATCCCTAATATTGTAGCCGATAACCATCGAACCGCACTCCATCTGGCAGGGTCGTAGAGATTTAGACAGCCAGATGAGCAGGGCTGCATTATTTGTAATAATTGAGTCAAGATTGAATCTATCCAATTCATCCAGATAGCGGTAAATATTAGTGCTGAAACAATCACTAATGTCATTCGATTTGTAAACTCATCAACATGAGAATTAACAGTATTGTCTTTGTCTGTTTCTAATAACAAAGACATGAAATTACCTCAAACCATTGGCAATGGAATGTGAATGCCTCAAACGAGGTCTGTGTGCTTCTTTTCAGCACGAGCTTGAGCAACAGTTCTGTATACTCCGTAAATTGACCATAGAGCCAGCATACCGATTACGAGTGATGATAAATATGCTAAACCAGTTTTAATTGCCCAAGAGAATAATGCTACCAGTAATACCGAAACAATAGAACGGCGAATTCCTTGAGGAACTGCCAAACTCATATCGAGGTGAGGTGGTCCACCTGAAAATTTCTTCTCGTAAAATTCTCCTTGGAAAACAGCAGCAACCAATAATACTGAAAGTGTGGTCCAATAGAACATATTTCCGTTGGTGAAATATTGATCTGCGATATGTTCTTGACGCGCTGCCTCTATTGCTTCAGGGTCTTCTTCTGCAACGAATAACGATTCATAGTCGCCTACGCTAAGAGTGCGCAATGCAAGTCCATCTGCATTGTCATTAGTCGTAGTATCTGGCGGACTTATTGAGAATGATAGAATATTCCAATGGTCGCCTTCATCAAAACTTCCATCGCCATTAACCGCATTACCTACCAATTGGAACGAAATAGAACCGATGTCTTCAGCAGGTGCGGTCCAAGTAACAATCCAATCATTGCCTAGAGCAGACTGTGAGACAGCCCCTGGTTCTTCGGAAACTGCATGAGAGCCATCACCCGGTGTCAAAGTTCCGCTATTGTAGTCCCAAAGCATGAATCCACCTTCTGAGTTACTAGCGTCTTGTAATGATATTGTGAAATCATAACTTTGGCCCGTATCATATGAACGAGGAACACCTGAAATAGAAACAACGACGCTATTGCTTGGCGAACCTCCACCATGACAAGAACACCCAGTTTCAATAACTAACTCGCCACCATTCTCCCATGGCGGCCCAGACGATACTCCAAGAGCAGGAGCAATGAATAACAAAGCCATCAAAGAAACGATTAGCAAACGACCACGACGTGATATCATAATCTCACCTATTCTTCTCCACCTGTGCTCGCCCTTTGAACATTACTTCTAATTAATTAGAGATAATCAGATCTCTTTGACAGCATTATTCAATTCAGTCATCATTTTCTTACCATCACCGAATAGCATCATGGTCTTGTCCATGTAGAATAAATCGTTGTCAACACCAGCATATCCTACGCTCAATGAACGCTTGATTATTACCACTGTTCTTGCTCCATCAACATCAATAATTGGCATACCAGCAAGTGGCCCTTCTCCACTACGTGCTGCTGGATTTGTAGTATCATTGGCACCGATGACCAAAGCGATATCACAATCAGGGAACTCTGGATTGATTTCATCCATCTCAATCAATTGTTCATAAGGAACATTTGCTTCTGCAAGTAAGACATTCATGTGACCTGGCATTCTTCCAGCAACTGGATGAATTGCATATTTGACCTCGGTATCAAATTTCTCAGCCACTAAATCAGCGAATTCCTTTACCTGATGTTGACATTGTGAAACTGCCATTCCATATCCTGGTACAATGATGACTTTTTGCGCGCCATCAACCATCATTGCTACTTCG
>Ga0233449_1001423_pt1 | contig 21680 bp, 15 predicted proteins | sample SI_124_October20_FD_183012 | JGI IMG/M metagenome (GOLD analysis project Ga0233449, IMG submission 183012) | Seawater microbial communities from Saanich Inlet, British Columbia, Canada - SI_124_October2016_200_MG | ecosystem: Environmental > Aquatic > Marine > Inlet | place: Canada: British... | reverse complement strand
TAAAAGGAACTGTTAAAGGCAGTGTTGCCGGACGTAATATCCGCGTTGAAAAATCAGCAAAAATTACTGGCGATCTTTGCCATCAAACACTTAGCATTGAAGCAGGAGCCTTTATCGAGGGCAACCTTAGTCATCAAAGCAATCTGACAAATACGGCTCCCGGCAATTCAACGAAAGTTGTTTCAGCTAATATTGATGCTAAATCTCACGAAAAGCCACTAGAGCAAAAAAAGATTTTTTAATATTATAATATATTTGATATTTCTAAGAATGGGTTCTGAAGTTTCAGGGCCCATTTTTTATTGCCAAAATCAATGCCAAAAATAAATTTCATTTATAGAAAAATATAAGTATAGTATTTTAAAATTAAATAACGGGAAAGTTCATAGAAGGGGAATTTTGTGAAAAGTAATAATGAGAAAACTCTGATCGTTGATGCAACAGATCAGGCGGCAGGAAACGGATTAATGAACCGCCGCTTTTTTCTAAACTCGGCTCTGGCCACCACCGCAACACTTGCAACCGGAAAAGCGGCTTTCGCTCAAGAAGCTGTTGGAGAAGGTCAAGAAGATTGGACCCTCTACCCCGGCAGTGACGCCCTTGAATATGGTGAGCTTTCTCGCTTTGAAGCAGGCAGAGTTAAAAAACTGGTTGGTGGTCTGGCTGGCGGCAGAACGGCGACATCAGCGGGAAGAACCCCTCTTCACCAGCTTATGGGCACCATTACCCCAAGCGGCCTTCATTTTGAAGTGACCCATCACGGCATTCCTGATATCAACCCGGATCAACATCAACTTGTCATGCATGGCATGGTCAAGCAGCCCTTGAAATGGGGTATAGAAAACCTCGAAAATTATCCAACAATTACCCGCGAATATTTCATGGAATGCTCCGGTAACGGGCGCCTGCTTTATTATGAGCCACTTTCACCGAAAATGACACTCGATGCGACCCACGGCCTTGTGTCCGGCAGCCAATGGACAGGAGTTAAACTTTCGACGCTGCTTGATGAATGTGGTCTTGAGGACGGAGCAAAATGGATCATCGCTGAAGGTGCGGATAGTGGATCACTAAGCCGCAGCATTCCAATCGATAAGGCGCTTGATGATACAATGATTGCCATTTACCAAAACGGCGAACGCATTCGCCCGGGCCAGGGCTATCCTATGCGGTTACTTAATCCTGGTTTTGAAGGTAATACATCCGTCAAATGGCTGCGCTCATTATATGTGACGGACAGACCGGTTATGTCACGCTTTGAAACATCGAAATATACCGATAAAATGCCCGACGGAAAAGCAATGCAGTTTTCACTGGAGCTTGACGTTAAATCAGTTATCACCAGACCTACTAATGCGCTTAGCCTGCAAAAGCACGGGCTCTATGAAATCACCGGACTTGCCTGGTCGGGACGCGGTAAAATCGCCCGGGTAGAAGTATCGGCTGATGGCGGAAAAACATGGGCAGATGCGGTACTAGAAGGGCCAATTCACAGCAAAATGATGACGCGCTTTCGTATTCCGTGGATGTGGAACGGTGATCCGGCAGTCCTGCAAAGCCGCGCCATTGATGAAGCGGGCCGCGTGCAGCCAAGCCGTGAGCAGCTTTTTAAAGGGCGCGGTCGACAAGCTTATTATCATTACCATGCCATCCATAGTTGGGCAGTAGAAACAGATGGGACTATTAATCATGTATATGCGTAAAATTCTCATTCTTTTCTGTCTAACATTTGCTTTCACGGCCGCTCAGGCTCAGCAGCCCCGTTTTGGTGAACCCGCCTCAAAAGAAGACATTGATAAGCGTTTCTTTTCAGTTTTCCCGGACGGTGAATTTTTACCGGACGGCCAAGGAACGCCTGCCGAAGGCGCGGTCCTTTTTGAAGAACAATGCGAACTTTGTCACGGCACACCGGGTGAAAAAGGCATAGCAGATGTTCTGTTTGGTGGCCACGGTACAATTGGCACTCCCCAGTCGCTGGCCACAATTGGCAGTTACTGGCCCTACCCGACCACAGTATTTAATTATATTCGCCGGGCCATGCCATACGTTGCGCCAATGTCACTTACAAACAGCGAATATTATTCAATCACCGCCTACCTGCTTCATGAAAACGGTATCATTGGTGAAAATGATGTGATCAATAAGGACACATTACCAAAAATGGAAATGCCCAACAAAGACGGTTTTGTAAACGCCTATCCCGAAGTTCCAGATGACTATAAAACCAAATTTGATGAGTGAATGAAGGATAACAGCCAACCCCTTGTAAAGCTCTGGCTTTCCTGATACATTAATTTTCAAAGGGTATCTTATATTTATGGCTGTGGGAGTCATAGTTTAGATCTAGCGTAAAAATAAATTAATTTCATAAAAAACGGGGTAGTTTTTTTATGCAGGAAACTGACAAATCAATAGTTATTGATGCGGCTGATCACGCCGCTTCCGGCGGGCTATTAAATCGCCGTCTTTTCCTTAGTTCATCCATTGCTACTGCAGCGGCTCTTGCAACAACTCGCGCCGCTTACGGTCAGGAAATGGTTGGTGAAGGACAAGAAGACTGGACACTTTACCCCGGCAGTGACGCTCTTGAATATGGTGAGCGATCCCGCTTTGAAGTGGACCGCATCAAACGTCTTTTACCTGATTATGCCGAGGAATTTTTAGATCTTAGATTAATTAGATATAGCGGCAGGACACCCCTTCAGCATTTGATGGGCACTATTACACCGAGCGGCCTTCATTTTGAACGTAGTCATCAAGGCATCCCGGATATTGACCCTGACAAACATTCAATGGTTATTCACGGAATGGTTAAAAACCCACTGAAATTTGATATTAATGCCTTGGAAAACTACCCCACCGTATCACGCAAACATTATATGGAATGTAGTGGTAATAGTGCAGTTCTTTTTCAAGAAACCCCCACTAACACGTCAATTCAAGCGATACACGGCCTACTCTCGGGCAGTGAATGGACGGGTGTTTTGTTATCTACCCTGCTCGATGAATGTGGTGTCTCAAAAGATGCCAAATGGATCATCGCCGAAGGGGCAGATAGCGGCGCAATGACCAGGAGCATACCGATAGACAAAGCACTTGATGACACGATGATCGCCATTTATCAAAACGGCGAACGGATCAGACCCGGTCAAGGTTATCCAATGCGGCTCTTTACTCCAGGATTTGAAGGAAACACATCCGTTAAATGGCTCCGCTCCATTCATGTCAGCGACCGGCCTGCGATGTCGGCTTTAGAAACAGCGAAATATACAGATGTGATGCCCGACGGTAAGGCATTACAATTTACATTAGAGCAAGATGTTAAAACAATAATCACAAGGCCGTCTAATGCCATGAGCCTTAAAAAACATGGCCTCTATGAAATTACCGGCCTCGCGTGGTCAGGCAAGGGAAAGATCGCCCGGGTTGAAGTATCTGTTGATGGCGGTAATAGTTGGGCCGAAGCAGCGCTTGAAGGGCCAATTCACAGCAAAATGCTAACCCGTTTCAGAATTCCGTGGATGTGGCAAGGTGGACCAGCAGTTCTACAAAGCCGTGCTATCGATGAGTTTGGCCGCACTCAACCATCAAGAAAAGAATTGATAAATGCTCGTGGAAGAAAACCAGTTTACCATTTCCACGCCATACAAAGCTGGGGGGTAGAGCCTAACGGCGATATTAAAAATGTATATGCATAATAATAAGGGAAAAAATTTACAAATAGACGCAACCGATCATGTGGCACCTGGCGGACTGCTCAGTCGCCGCCTTTTTCTGAATTCTGCACTCGCTACCACCGCGGCCCTAGCAACAACACGCGCCGCCTACGGGCAGGAAGATATGGTCGGTGAAGGTCAGGAAGACTGGACACTTTACCCCGGCAGTGACGCCCTTGAATATGGTGAAAGATCACGCTTTGAAGTAGATCGGGTAAGACGTACAGCAGGTCCCGGCTATCAGAATGAAGAATTCGCTTCACTAAGAACCATTGTTCACAGAGCAAGAACCCCGCATCAGGATTTAATGGGCACCATCACCCCAAGCGGCCTTCATTTTGAACTGACCCATCACGGCATACCGGATATTGACCCGGAGCAGCATGCCGTTGTTATTCACGGCATGGTAAAACAACCGCTGAAATATAATATCGAGGCACTAGAAAACTATCCAACCATCACCCGGGAACATTTCCTTGAATGTAGTGGCAACAGCCTTGCTTTATGGTCGGAAAAACCACAAGAATGGAACCTGCAAAGAATGCACGGTCTTCTTTCCGGTAGCCAGTGGACAGGTGTTCCACTTTCAACGCTTCTTGATGAATGTGGTGTCTCGCCGGACGCCAAATGGATCATTGCCGAAGGAGCCGACAGCGGATCCTTAAGTCGCAGCATACCCATCGATAAAGCCCTTAAAGACAGCATGATCGCCATTTATCAAAATGGCGAACGTATCCGCCCCGGTCAGGGCTACCCCATGCGGCTCTTTAACCCCGGATATGAGGGAAACACATCAGTAAAGTGGATTCGCTCGTTACATGTTACCGACAGACCGGCGATGTCGCGTTTTGAAACATCGACTTACACAGACAAGATGCCGGACGGAAAAGCCCTTCAATTCACTTTAGAAATTGACGTTAAGTCGATGATTACCAGACCGTCCAATGCCATGAGCCTTAAAAAACATGGCCTTTATGAAATTACAGGCCTCGCTTGGTCAGGAAAAGGTAAAATCGACCGAGTAGAAGTATCAGTTGATGGTGGAAAAACATGGGCCGAAGCGGCACTTGAAGGCCCTATCCAAAGCATCATGCTGACCAGATTTAGAATTCCATGGTTGTGGCAGGGGGAGCCGGCAATACTTCAAAGTCGCGCTATAGATGAATTTGGCCGCGTACAACCGAGCAGAAGTGAACTGGTTGAAGCACGTGGCACAAAGGGGACTTATCATTACCACGGCTATCAAAGCTGGGGTGTTGGCACGAATGGGAAGATTAGTAACGTATATACATAAAATTAAGGGACAAAAATGAAAAAAGATCAGGATAAAAATCTGCCAATTGACACGACCGACCGCGTGGCATCGGGTGGTCTTCTCAGCCGCCGGCTATTTCTAAATTCCGCCGTTGCAACCACAGTAGCACTTGCCACAACACGGGCCGCTTACGGGCAGGACGTTGTCGGCGAAGGTCAGGAAGACTGGACTTTATACCCCGGCAGTGATGCCCTTGAATACGGCGAACGCTCACGCTTTGAAGTGGAACGGGTCAAAAAATTCAAGCCCCAAGTAACTGACGCTAGTCAGGATTACTGGGACCTTCGGACCACTAATGCCACCACCAGAACCCCGCATCAGCATTTAATGGGCACCATTACCCCGAGCGGACTTCATTTTTCCGTAACCCATCACGGCATTCCAGATATTGATCCTGACCAACATGCGGTTGTCATTCATGGCATGGTTAAAAATCCGCTTAAGTTTGATATTAATGCACTTGAAAACTATCCTACTATTACCCGCGAATATTTCCTTGAATGTTCAGGAAATAGCGGTGCACTTTGGGGTGAGAATGCACGGGATATTCAGTTAGACCGCATGCACGGTCTTGTTTCCGGAAGCCAGTGGACCGGTATTCCACTTTCAACTTTACTTGATGAATGCGGTATCTCTTCAGATGCCAAATGGATCATCGCCGAAGGAGCCGATAGTGGGTCCTTAAGCCGTAGCATACCCATTGATAAAGCCTTAAAAGACAGCATGATTGCAATTGCACAAAATGGCGAACGCATAATGCCTAATCAGGGCTACCCAATGCGGCTGTTTAATCCGGGCTTTGAAGGCAACACATCGATTAAATGGCTGCGCTCGCTTTATGTGACAGACAAGCCTGTTATGTCGCGCTTTGAAACATCGCGCTATACAGACCGTATGCCAGACGGAAAAGCACTGCAGTTTTCACTGGAAATCGACGTTAAATCAATGATCACAAGACCATCAAACGCCATGAGCCTACCAAAACATGGCCTTTACGAAATTACCGGCCTTGCTTGGTCCGGGAGGGGAAAAGTCGCCAAGGTTGAAGTTTCCGTTGATGGCGGCACGACATGGGCCGAAGCAGCGCTTGAAGGCCCCATTCACAGCATCATGCTGACCCGATTTAGAATCCCATGGATGTGGGACGGTAGATCCGCTATTTTGCAAAGCCGTGCCACTGACGAATTTGGCCGCGTTCAGCCAGTTAGAGAAAAACTGATCGAAGCAAGAGGACGAAGACCAAGTTACCATTTCCACGGAATCCAAAGTTGGGGTGTTGAGCCGGACGGCAAAATCAAGCATGTATATGCATAACTATAAGGGACTATTATGAAAAAAGATCAAAATAAAAACTTACCAATTGATGCGACCGACCGCGTGGCATCTGGAGGACTGCTCAGCAGGCGGCTTTTCTTAAATTCCGCCGTTGCCACCACCGCAGCACTTGCCACCACCAGAGCAGCATACGGACAGGAAATTGTCGGCGAAGGACAAGAAGACTGGACACTCTACCCCGGTAGCGACGCCCTTGAATACGGCGAACGGTCAAGATTTGAAGCGGAACGGGTAAAAAAGTTTGTGCCACCGATAACCGAAGCAAATCAAGCTTTTTATGATCTGCGAACCACTAATGCCAGCAGCTTAACCCCTCACCAACATTTAATGGGCACCATTACACCTAGCGGGCTTCATTTTTCCGTAACTCATCACGGCGTCCCCGATATTGACCCGGATAAACATGCGGTAGTGATCCATGGTATGGTGAAAAATCCTCTTAAATTTGATATTAATGCACTGGAAAATTACCCAACTATAACCCGCGAATATTTTCTTGAATGTAGCGGTAACAGCGGCGTTCTTTGGGGCGAAACGGCCCGCGACGTTCAACTTGACCGCATGCACGGACTTGTTTCAGGCAGTCAATGGACAGGTATTAAGCTTTCAACGCTTCTTGATGAATGCGGTGTCTCGCCAGACGCTAAATGGATTATCGCCGAAGGGGCTGATAGTGGATCATTAAGTCGAAGCATCCCGATTGATAAAGCCTTAAAAGACAGCATGATTGCCATAGCGCAAAATGGTGAACGGCTCATGCCGCAGCAAGGCTATCCTATGCGGCTTTTCAATCCAGGGTTTGAAGGAAATACTTCTATCAAATGGCTACGTTCGCTATATGTGAGCGACAAACCGGTCATGTCACGCTTTGAAACATCGCGCTATACAGACAGAATGCCCGACGGCAAAGCACTTCAATTTAGTTTGGAAATCGACGTTAAATCAATGATCACAAGGCCGTCAAACGCCATGAGCCTGCCTAAGCACGGCTTATATGAAGTCACTGGACTTGCCTGGTCAGGACGGGGCAAAATCGCCAAGGTCGAAGTATCCGTTGACGGCGGAAAAACATGGGCCGAAGCGGCACTGGAAGGACCCGTGCACAGCATCATGCTTACCCGCTTTAGAATTCCATGGATGTGGGACGGCGGGTCAGCAATCCTGCAAAGCCGCGCCACAGACGAATTTGGCCGCGTTCAGCCAGCAAGAGAAAAACTCATCGCCGCAAGAGGCAGAAGACCAAGTTACCATTTCCACGGCATCCAAAGTTGGGGCGTGGACACAGAAGGGAAAATTAAACATGTATATGCGTAAAACACTAATCATTGCAGGACTACTCATGAGCACTCAAATGGGTGTGGCTCAAGAATCACGCTTCGGCGTTCCGGCGACACAGGCCGATATTGATAAACGTTTCTGGTCCGTATTCCCGGACGGTGAGTTTCTACCGGAAGGCGAAGGCAATGTAGCCGAGGGCGCAGAATTATTCGAATATAACTGCAACCTCTGCCACAATTACCCTGATGAAAATGACCCTAATAAAAATGCAATTGGTAAATTGTTCGGCGGCCATGAAACTATGGGCACAGACAATATTGACCGCACAATCGGCAGCTACTGGCCCCACCCTACGACGGTGTTCAATTATATCCGCCGCGCCATGCCACTTATCGCGCCAATGTCGCTTACCAATAGCGAATATTATTCACTAACGGCATACCTGCTTCATGAAAACGGTATCATCGGTGAAAATGACGTGATCAACAAAGACACTCTGCCAAAAGTGCAGATGCCAAACCGTGATGGTTTTGTTAATGCTTATCCAGATATACCGGAGAAATACAGAACCAAGCAGTAAGACGTAATCTAAAGTGATTTAGAGTTCATTAACCATACTATGATACTTTTGTTAGCATAAATTTAAAGAAATCAATTTTAACAAAAGAAATTTGTCATGACCGAAATTAATGTCCACGCCCCTTCTGGTGTAAATAGTCACGCCCCTGCCCATGCCGGACACGGTAAAAAATCATCCACAGAAGATACAAGTTCAAGTGATCCATCATCCGCTGTTGATGTTACTTTGAGTGATGAAGCGCAAGATTTTCTTGGTGACATTCCCGGTAAATCAGTCGCTCACCGCGCCCGTGCCGCACTTGCACAGGAAGGTTTTGAGGCTCTATCCGGTCTTTCTTTCGGTAAAATCGTTTCTACTCTGGCCCGAGGTCTGGAATTAAGCACTCTGCTTCCTGAACCTGTTGTGGAAGAGAAGGAAGAAGGAACTGAAGAAACACCAACTGATGAAGTTCCTCCTAGTCTTAGTGACGAAGAACCTACTGAAACAATTCTCGGCGATGCTGAGATTGCGTTATCACTTCTCACACCATTGGATGAAGAAGCGGCTTAAGCTACTCAATATCCTCAACGTCGGCACTGGTTCCCTGCACTCTTGCTGCGAGTGCCGCATTCATGAACATGTCAAGATCGCCGTCTAGTACCTTATCAGGCTGACCGCTTTCGACGCCCGTACGCAGGTCTTTGACCATCTGGTAAGGTTGCAAAACATATGATCTGATCTGATGACCCCAGCCGATATCGGTTTTGGCATCGTGCTCATCATGAGCTTCCTGCTCACGGCGCTGTAGTTCCGCTTCATAAAGGCGCGCTTTAAGCATGCTCATAGCAGCGGCGCGGTTTTTATGTTGTGAGCGATCATTTTGACACTGCACGACGATATTAGTCGGAATATGGGTAATACGCACCGCACTATCGGTCGTGTTCACATGCTGCCCGCCCGAACCGGACGCACGGTAAGTATCGATGCGTAGATCACCATCGTTTACTTCCACTTCGAAGTTATCATCAATAACCGGGTAAACCCAGACACTGGAAAAACTGGTGTGGCGTTTGGCGTTACTATCAAACGGCGATATACGCACAAGCCGGTGAACACCGCTTTCGGTCTTTAACCAACCGTAAGCATTTTCACCTTTAATCTGAATGGTGGCTGATTTAATACCGGCTTCCTCGCCGTTATGCATTTCCATCAGATCAACCTTGCAGCCATGGGCATTGGCCCAGCGCGTATACATGCGCAGCAGCATATTGGCCCAGTCTTGGCTTTCGGTGCCGCCGGCCCCTGAATTGATCTCCAGATAGGCATGATTGGCGTCCGCTTCACCGCTTAAGAGTGTTTGAAGCTCAAGCTCACCGGCTCTCCCTGTTAGCTTTTCAATCGCCGCCTCAGCCTCACCGATAATCTCATCATCACCTTCAAGTTCACCTAGCTCTATAAGTTCGATATTATCGTCAAGCTCTCTTTGAACGTCATTACACAGCGTAATGGCCTGTTCAAGCTTGGTACGCTCTTTCATAAGCGCCTGGGCATTGGTGGGGTTATCCCAAAGGGTAGGATCTTCTGAAAGGGCCGTTAGTTCTTCGTAACGATCAAGGGCAACATCCCAGTCAAAGATGCCTCCTCAGCAGTGCGAGCGACTGCCTGATTTTATCAACAGAATTTTGGATTTCAGCTTTCATGATTTCAGACCATTATTTTTATTATTAGTATATGCCGCCGGTTCCAGTCCGCAGCTTGGTCTTTGTTTGCACTAGTGAATTAAATCCGTCAAGTACTTGGTTCTCTTTATTTGGAAAGGACCCCTGCCTGAAGGCTTCTAGAATTGTATTCTTTGTACCAGCCGTCGCCAGCTGTCCTGTTAACGGATCAACACGTACCAGTCTTACCCCTTCCGGGATACGGAACGGAGTTGTATTTTCGTCTTTTAATGCTTCACGCATGAAATCGCGGAATATGGGAACGGCAACCGATGAGCCCTCCTCACCACGGCCCATGGAACGCGGGCTGTCAAAACCAACAAACACACCAACCACAAGATCCGGTGAAAAACCGACAAACCATGTATCAAAGCTATCATCTGTTGTGCCTGTTTTTCCGGCCAGTGGGCGGCGAAGAGCACGAATTCGCACACCCGTACCGCGCTGAACTACACCTTCAAGCATGGATACAAGCTGATAGGCCGTTACTTCGTCAAGTACTTCACTGCGAACGTCCTCTAGTTCTGGCTCCGATTGATAATTCCAACTCTCAGCTTCACAGCCTATACAGACACGGTCATCATCGCGGAATATTGTTTTACCGCGTCTGTCCTGAATACGGTCTATAAGGCTTGGTTCAATGCGCTTGCCACCGTTAACAATCATGCCGTAAGCCGTTGTAAGGTCTAGCAGGGTGGTCTCCCCGGCACCAAGTGACATGGAAAGAAGATCAGGCATATCATGAGTAATGCCAAAACGGTCTGCCGCTTCAACAATGCCTTCCATTTTTAAATTCTGCGCCAGGCGCACGGTCATCAGATTACGTGATTTTTCAATACCCAGTCTTAATGTACTAGGGCCATAAAATTTCGAGCTTGAATTACGGGGCTTCCATTTACCCATTCCAAAACCCTGATCAAGCACAAAGGGCGCATCAAGCACCAAACTTGACGGCGTAAAGCCATTTTCAAGGGCCACACTATAAACAAACGGTTTAAAGGCACTACCCGGTTGACGTTTGGCTTGGGAGGCGCGGTTATATTCACTGCGTGTGAAATCATAACCGCCAACCATAGCAAGCACGCGGCCCGTATGCGGATCAAGCGCAACGATTGAGCCATTTACAGCCGGTATCTGCCGCAGGCCATAAGGGGTGCCAAGACTTGCTTCCTCAGTAGTTATTTTTTCAACGGCGATAATATCACCTTGTGTAAGCACATCGGCCATTGATTTAACCTGTGAGCCTAGTCTTTCACCAGCGGCCCATGGGCGGGCCCATTTCACTTCTTCGAGCGTTATTGTTTCAACGGGAAGGCTTTCAAAGGTATCACTTTTATTCAGAGCGTCCCTTGACGCAATGATAGCAAGTTCATCCTGTACTTCAATAACCACAGCATGTTGCCAGGCATCAATACCGAGCGTGGTATTAATCTTTAAGAAGTCTTCTTTCCAGCTTTCGTAAGGGGTAGCGAATAAATCCATATTATCAAGCGGTCCGCGCCATCCGTGACGACGATCATAAACCACAAGTCCATTTTTAAGTTCTCGTTCGGCTATTGTTTGAAGCCTGGGCGATAATGAAGTTCTAACCGAAAGACCGCCACCATATAGCTCATCATCGCCATATGTCTTTTTAAGTTCGCGGCGCACATCTTCTGCAAAATAATTGGCCTGGAATGTTCTGGCTTGGCCTGATGTTTCCGCGACAAGCGGTATTTCAACGGCTTCTACTCTTTCTTCTTCAGAAATATAACCTTCAATTTCCATACGGCCAAGCACCCAATTACGTCGCCCAATCGCCGCCGCATATTTGCGTGTAGGATGATAATTACTCGGTGCTTTTGGTAAGGCGGCAAGATAGGCGATTTCTTCAACGGCTAATTCTTCCAGCGATTTACCAAAATAATTAAGCGCAGCCGCCGCAACCCCATATGAATTTTGCCCCAGATAGATATCATTCATATAAAGTTCTAAAATCTGATCTTTACTGAACGTCTGTTCTATCCTGTAGGTAAGAATAGCTTCTTTGATTTTTCTTTCAAACTTCACGACCCCGCTTAGCAGGAAGTTTTTTGCCACCTGCTGGGTAATAGTAGAGGCGCCAACCAAGCGACGATTTGTAAAAACATTCTTGATATTAACAAGAACCGCCCTTACTACTCCTTTAAAATCTATCCCCGGATGAGTATAAAAACTCTGATCTTCAGCAGAAATAAAGGCTTGAATAACCTTCGGCGGAATGGCCGAAATGGGAACAAATAATCTTTTTTCACGGGCATATTCTTTTAAAAGGCTTCCATCGCCTGCATATATGCGACTGACGACAGGCGGCTCATAATTGGCAAGCTGGGAAAAATCAGGAAGGTCACGCCCGTAAGAATAAAGGATATATAGGCCACCAAGCACGGTTACAATTCCACTAATTAAAGTGAAAACAACCAAGCCTCCTAATATATTTTTCCATTTCTTCGACAACATAAACATTCCACATTCAGATCACATTTAGAATCAGCCTTAATTTAAGCGCAAATTATGACATACATAAGGCACAATCAAGTTAAATTAGTACTCGCATACTCAATGATAAATTTCGGTTAATGACTATAAAAAAATTAAATCTAATTAAAGGCAAAGTTTTTCTGGAAATAATTGTCTGTAGCTTTCAAAATAGCCCTACCAATCTTCTCGTGGGTTTCCTTCTGCATCAGAAGTGTAGCGTCCGTTTTATTAGTCAGGTAGCCCATTTCAATTAGCACTGAAGGCACATCAATTCCTTTAAGTACCGCAAAGCCCGCTGAACGAAGGCTACGTTTGCGAACGGTGATGGCTTTTTTAAGTTCAGGCGCTAGCTCGCCAGCAAAGCGGTTAGATAAATTCATAGTTTCTTGCTTCACCAGATCAATAAGAATATTCTGAACCATCCCTGTTTCATCCTGAAGGTCAACACCAGCAATGATATCAGATTTATTTTCCCGCGCCGCAAGTGATGCTGCTTCTTTATCTGATGCCGTTTCCGTTAATGTATAAATGGTCGCCCCCCTAACCGAAGGGCTTGAGAATGCATCAGCATGAATAGAGATAAATAAATCGGCGTTATTACTATGCGCCACACGGCTTCTTGCTCGTAAATTTAGGAATATATCGCGGTCTCTGGTCAAAATAACTTCGTAGCGGCCGGAAGCCTCAAGTATTTTTTTAATATTTTTCGAGGCGGAAATAGTGACATTCTTTTCGGAAATACCGTTTACTTTGATACCACCAAGGTTTCCAGGGTCATGACCGCCGTGACCGGGATCAATCACGATAACTTTTTTTCCGCTAGGAACATTAGCAGGGCTTCTCGTCGCTCTGATCGCTTTTGCCCTCGCTGCCGGTTTTGAAATATTTTTGGCAAATGCCGTTTGCGTTACTTTCTCGAAATCAAATACCAAACGGTTCGGGGCATTATTTTTACCCTTTATGACAAAAGAATTGGAAATTTTAACAGGGTTTTTAAGATCTAGCACAATCCTTGAAGTGCCCGGCATATATAAACCATAGCGATAATTATTAATAAGCCCTTTTCCCTGGGCACCGCCCGGGCCAATTTTCCAGGTCACTTCATCCAAATCAATCACAATACGGTTTGGATTAGCGAGGCTGAAACTACGAAACGCCGTATCACCGGTGATTTCAAGCACAAAACGGGTCTGATTATCGTCCCCACCAAAGCGGACCGAGGTAATTTCGGGGGAAGCAGCGAATATCCGACTGGTGGTTATGATCACCGAAATCATAACTATAAATATAAATCTTATCGATAAATATTGCTTAAAGGCTGCCATAAATATCCTATTTAACGCCAAATATTACTGTTCTACGCATATTATAATAACATCAGTTATAAAAAATTGTTAACATTTCTAGTATAAAATGCTGATTTCAAAAAGTATTTTCTAAAAAATAGTTCTTTTAGGTTGTTATAGTGACTTTGGTTCACTATGTTAGCACAATCATATAGAAATGCATTTACTATGCAAAAGTATGGTTTTTTGTAAAATACAAGAACAATAAAAATAATAAAGAATATATTTCGACCTTAATAAGGCGAAATTGAAAATAATGAATTTAAGCATTAAAAGCTATAAGAGTAGTCACGCAGCCGCAAAAGAATTTTTCTTTGCAGGTACGGACGATTTTGTTCTCTTCGTTAAGTCTTTTACTGCCTCAATAAGAAACCAATTTAAAACAATTAATCAAAAACCCGCACGCCTGATGATCGCTAACGCGCAACCAGGCTTGAGCGGGATTTTGAATGGAGAATACTTTAATGTCAATTCGTATGTTGATAGACGCCTCCCACCAGGAAGAGACCCGTGTGGCGATCGTCGATGGAAATCGTGTCGAGGACTTCGATTATGAAAGTTCCGCAAAAAAACAATTAAAAGGTAGCATTTATCTCGCAAAAGTGACCCGTGTCGAACCTTCCCTACAAGCCGCATTTGTGGATTATGGGGGGAACCGTCATGGTTTCCTTGCCTTTAGTGAAATTCACCCTGACTATTATCAAATCCCGGTCGCCGACCGCGAAGCACTGATCGCACAAGAAGCTGCGGCCAATGCTGACTTGCTTGAAGCTGAAGAAGCCGCTGCCGATGCAGCTGCGGAAAAAGCAGAAGCCAAAAAAGTTGCGAAAAAACCACGTGGTAGGGGTCGTAAAAAGAAAGACCCGGAAACAAGTGAAGAAAATAGCGAAGAAAGTGACGCTGAAAAAGTAGAAACTGAAACGGCAGAAACCGAAGAAGTTAAAACTGAAGAAGCAGAAACGGAAGAAGCTGAAGAGGCACCTGCCAAGAAAAAGCGCAAGCCAAGAACCAAAGCAGAAAAAACCAAAGATGATCCTGTAATCGAGGAAGACGCATCTGAAGAAGATGAAGCTGAAGTTGAAGCAGAAGATGAAAAAGACTCTGATGATGCCGGTAACGGAACTTCCGATGAAGATGAAGAAGAAAGACTTCGCATCAAAATGGCTAAAAGGCTTCGCTATAAATATAAAATTCAGGAAGTTATCAAGAAGAACCAAATCATCCTTATTCAGGTGGTTAAAGAAGAACGCGGCAATAAAGGCGCAGCACTGACAACATATTTATCGTTGCCGGGACGCTACTGTGTTCTGATGCCTAACACTCTTCATGGCGGCGGTGTCAGTCGTAAAATTGCCAATGTTAAGGATAGAAAGAAGCTTAAAAACATTCTTTCAAGCCTTAATATGCCGAAAGGTCATGCCTGTATTATAAGAACGGCCGGCAGCGATAGAACCAAGCCGGAAATTAGCCGCGATTATGATTATCTAAAACGTATGTGGGAAGCAATCCGCGAACATACCCTGAAATCTATTGCACCAAGCCAGATTTATGAAGAAGGCAACCTTATCAAAAGAAGCATTAGGGATCTTTACACAAAAGATATCAGTGAAATTTTGGTCGAGGGTGAAAAAGGCTATAATACAGCCAAGAATTTCATGGCTATGCTTATGCCGAACCATGCCAAAAAAATTCATCATTATGAAGATGCCATCCCGCTCTTTCAACGTTACAGGGTGGAAACTCATCTGGATTCTATGTATAGCCCGACGGCTCAACTTAAATCTGGTGGCTATATCGTTATTAACCCGACCGAGGCACTTGTGTCCATTGATGTAAACTCCGGCCGGGCAACAAAAGAACATAATATCGAAGAAACCGCCATCAAAACCAATCTTGAAGCAGCCGAAGAGGTTGCCCGCCAGCTAAAACTGCGCGATATGGCAGGCCTTGTGGTAATTGACTTCATCGACATGGAAGATAACCGCAACAACCGCGCCGTTGAGCGTAAAATGAAGGCCTGCTTAAAAAGCGACCGTGCCCGCATTCAGGTTGGACGGATCAGTTCCTTTGGTCTGATGGAAATGTCACGTCAGCGCCTGCGTGTTGGTGTGCTTGAAAGCAGTACAACCGCCTGCCCTCACTGTGAAGGAAGTGGCTTACTTAGATCGGTTGAATCGCAAAGTTTACATATTCTACGTATCATTGAAGAAGAAGGTATTCGTGCAAAAAATTCGAAATTCACCGTATATCTGCCATCAAGCGTTGCTGTTTATATTCTAAATAATAAAAGAAATAATCTAATTGATCTTGAAAAACGCTATGACTTTAGTGTTTCAATTGCCATTGACAATGATTTAACGGCTTCCGCCCATAGGATGGAAAAATCCGGCAAACCATCAATCGCATCGCAAAAAAGAAAAGACAGCCTGAAATTAGGCAAAGACGTAAATACCTTGATTGATGTTACGGAAGAAGACGTATCGCCAAGCGAAGAAAATACCGATAGACCAAAACGTCGTCGCCGTAGAAGAAGAAATCAGAATAACAGAAATTCCAATTACGAAAATGATAAATCTGAAGCTTCAGAAAGTAACATTAGTTCTGAAAGTAAAGATAGTTCTGAAAACGCTCAAAGTGAGCAATCAGAAGAAAAAACAGGCGAGCAGGATCGTCCACGTCGCAGACGCCGTCCTAATAGAGGGCGTAGAAACAATCATGGAAATGATGCGGTGAAGGAAGAAAACAAAAACGCCGAAGTTACTGAAGCAAAAGAAGAAACGCCCGCAGAAAAGCCTGCTGACGAAAAGCCGGCAAAATCAGCCAGCAAAAAAGCTCCGAAAAAGGAAGTGAAAGCTGAAAAACCGGTTGAAAAGAAAGAAGAGCCTAAGGTTGAAAAACCAAAGAAAAAAGGCTGGTGGTCAAGATAAATAGCGACCCTATTTAGAATTAAAACAATAAAGCCCGGTGAATTATCATTCGGGCTTTATTTTTGTCACATTCTTCACTTAAAGTCCTATTCATTGCCTATTCAGGAGAAATAGGCTTATAATAACCACGAATAAGCGAAACTATAGAGAATATCTAACCCTGATTATGAATAAAAAATTGATTAAAAATATTTTTTCTAAATCTTTTACAGCGATTTTAATATTTAACGTCGCTTTTTCAAATGTGCTTTACGCACAGGGTCGCGGACTTTCCATCATTAGAGACGCTGAAATTGAACAAATTATTAGAGACATAACCGAGCCCATCTTTATTGCCGCTGAGCTTGATGTGAATGCAGTTGATACATATTTGTTGGATGACAATGCTATTAATGCCTTCGTCATGGGTGGCCAGAATGTTTTTCTAAATTCCGGACTATTGCTAAAAGCGGAAACGGCCAATCAGGTGATTGGTGTTGTCGCACATGAAACCGGTCATATTACAGGCGGTCACCTTACAAGAATACAGGACGGCATGTCGCAAATGATGTCTTATACCCTAATGGGTTTATTGCTTGGTGTCGCCGCGATCGCCGCAGGATCTGCTGATGCCGGCATGGCGCTAATGATGGGCGGGCAACAAATCGGCTACCGCACATTGCTTCGTTTCACCAGAACACAGGAATCCTCAGCGGATCAGGCCGCCCTTAGCCTGCTTGAAAAAATGGGCCAATCCGGTAGAGGCCTTATCGAATTTTTTGAAATTCTCGGCGATCAGGAACTAGTTCCTGAAAAATACCGTGACCCATATGCCAGCACCCATCCCTTTAATTCAACACGGATTGAAAGGGTGAGAGATCAGGTACAGGAATCGCCTTATTATGACACCATGACAGAACCTGAACTGGAAGAAAAATTTATAAGATTGCAGGCAAAATTATACGGTTATTTAAAACCGCTACACGCTACTTTGGTTAGATACCCCGTAGAAGACAAGAGCATTAATGCGAGATACGCCAGAACATTTGCCTATCAACAAAGTAACAACATGAATGATGCCCTCGCGGAAATAGAAACACTGATCACCGATTTTCCTGAAAACCCTTTCTTCCATGAAACAAAAGGGCAGATTTTATATGAAAATGGTTATGTGGTAGGTTCCATTGAAGCTTACAGCAATGCCGTTAAATATTTACCCGACAGTTCGCTGCTAAGAATGACCTACGCGCAGTCGCTGATCAGTTCTGATGATGATCAATATCTTGATACTGCAATTGAAAATTTGGAATTAGCCTTACAAGATGATCCCCTAAACGGTTTTGGATGGAAGCAAGCATCGATTGCCTATCACCGTAATGATAACCAGGCAATGACACATTATTCAACCGCACAATATTTTTTACTTTCTGGTAATATAAGAGGTGCTATGATAAACGCTAAGAAAGCCGTTGATATGTTGCCCAAAAATACACCAAAATGGGTTAAAGCTCAGGATATTATGATGACAACCGCCTCTAATATGACTGATAAACAAAAAGTGCAGCGGGAAAAACAGGAACAACAACAACGTGAACAAAGACGTAGAGAAAGAGACAGGAGCAATTAAATGAAACACCCGAAATTAATAATGGCGATGTGCTTAACAGTAATTTCGGCCGGACTTTTTTCATTTTTGACCAATGCCCAACAGACAGATAGTTTTAACAACACTCAAAAAGAAGAAATAAACGCCCTCATTCGTGATTATATTTTAACCAATCCTGAAATTATTCCGGAAGCGGTTGAAGTATTAAGATCACGCCAAAGTGCAAATGCACTCTCCCAATCTGATGAACTGCTTTATAATGATGGTTATAGCTTTGTAGCAGGCAACGCAGACGCCGATGTTACAATCGTTGAATTTTATGATTATAATTGTGGATACTGTAAGCAGGTTCCTGAAGTGTTTGCCAAACTGCTAGAAGAAGATGATGATGTAAGAATCATTTTTAAAGAATTACCTATTCTCGCGGAATCATCTGAATTTGCAGCAATAGCAGCGATGGCTTCAATGAAACAAAATAAATTCTTGGACTTTCACAGTGCGCTCATGAAAAACAAACGCGCCCTGACCGAAGATCTTATCCTTCAAATAGCCCGTGACAGTGGCGTTGATGAAGCTCTACTGATTAAGGATATGGCTGATCCGGAAATTGAAAGCAACATCATGAAAACCAAGTATCTTGTTCAGGTTCTTGGTATTTCCGGCACGCCAGGCTTTGTCATTGGTGATCAGATTATCCCTGGTTATATATCCTATGATCAGCTCAGGGACATCGTTGATAAGCAGCGACAATCTTAAAAAAAATATTTTCTAAACAGTATAATAAATAATATAAAAACCGGGCTTCACAGTCCGGTTTTTATCTGTCATAACTTCTTTTATATTTTTAAATTATTTTATTTTGGAGCTTAGCATTAATGGCAACCGAGCATAAAACAAAAGTCCTTATTATCGGGTCCGGCCCTGCTGGATATACGGCAGCAATATATGCCGCAAGAGCAAATCTTAAACCTATAATAGTTCAGGGCATGGAACCTGGCGGTCAACTTACCATAACAACGGACGTTGAAAACTATCCCGGCTTTGCGGAAGCTATTCAGGGCCCATGGCTAATGGAACAAATGAAAGCTCAAGCGGAAAATGTCGAAACAACCATCATTACTGATTTCATAACTGATGTTGATTTTTCAAAGCGTCCTTTTGTCTGCAAAGGCGACATCGGTGATACCTATATCGGTGATACGGTTGTCATTGCGACCGGGGCACAGGCAAAATGGCTTGGCCTTCCTTCTGAAGATGAATATCAAGGTAGAGGTGTCTCAGCCTGTGCTACCTGTGATGGTTTCTTCTACCGCGAAAAAGATGTAATCGTTATTGGCGGCGGCAACACTGCCGTTGAAGAAGCGATCTTCCTGACTAATTTTGCCTCTAAAGTAACACTGATCCACAGACGCGATGAACTTCGTTCAGAGAAAATCCTCCAGGACAGACTTTTTGCCAATGAAAAAATTGAATGTGTTTGGGATAGTCAGCTTGATGAAATCCTTGGCGAAGAAGGCCCCATGGGCGGCGTTACCGGTGTACGGGTTAAAAATGTTAAAACAGGGGATTTAAACGAAATTTCAGCGCACGGGGTATTCATTGCCATTGGTCATGCGCCATCAACCTCGCTATTTACCGGAAAAGTTGATATTAATGACCGTGGTTATATTAACACGGCACCAGATAGCACCGAAACCAATGTGCCCGGTGTTTATGCCGCCGGTGATGTAACCGACGAAAAGTACCGCCAAGCCGTTACTGCCGCCGGAATGGGCTGTATGGCGGCACTAGAAGCAGAACGTTTCATTGCTGAGAATGAATGAATTTGAAAGAACATAAATGGATTGGGATAAGTTACGGATATTTCATATTGTCGCAAGTGCGGGTAGTTTTACCCATGCTGGAGAAAAGCTCGGATTAAGCCAGTCCGCCGTCAGCCGACAAATCCGCACCCTAGAAGACAGCCTTCAAACATCGCTATTTAATCGCCATGCCCGGGGGCTCATTCTTACCGATGAAGGCGAAACCCTTTATGAAACCACAAAAGATGTCTTTTCAAAAATACATGTAACCGAGCAAAAAATACTCGAAGGCACAGAAACCCCGCGCGGCAAACTTAAAATCACCACCACCACCAGTTTTGGTTCTACCTGGATGATGCATAATATCAAAAAATTCATTGATAAATATCCTGAAATTCAGGTGCAGATGCTAATCGGTGATGTAAATTATGATCTTCTTACAAGGCAGGCTGATGTTGCTTTGAGGTTTCACCCAACAGAACATCTTGATCTTATTCAAAAAAAGGTCAGTACTTTTCATTACCATCTTTACGCTTCGCCAAGATATCTCAATAAATACGGCAGACCGAAAAAACCTGAAGATCTTGATGATCACAAGTTAATAACATACGGCGATCTGTCCACTAGTCCGATTCGCAATATTGATTGGGTTTTAGACGCCGGAGCAAAGAAAAAACGCACCCCAATTCTTGAAGTCAACAGTATTTCCGGCATGTTGCAAGCTGTAAAGTCAGGAATTGGCATCGGTTCCCTGCCTGATTATCTGGTTCAGGGATCGACTAATATCATCCGGTTATTGGAAGATTCAGAATCCCATGAATTTCCAGCATATTTCGTTTATACTCAAGAGCTTAGAAACTCAAAGCGTATTGGCGCATTTCGTGATTTTATCGTTGAAGAATTTAAAAAGTCGAGATTCTAAAGGGTATTTTATATACATATTTAACGGCCCGAACAAGCTATGCATTTTTTGCATGGCAGCACCGCAATTTTGCAGCTACTCATTCCAAATATAGTCAGCTATAACCGTAATCAGATGTTGAGAAACATCGCTGAATAGTTCTTTAATTATTTCAGTTAGTGATGGTGCCGCATCCTCCCCCTTTACGGCCCATCACCGTTTCATTACTCTCCCCAAGATGATGAAACCTCCCTATATTTTGTGAACTTGCCAGGCTCTTGTAGCCTGGCATTTTTTTTGCCTTAGTTTACAACCCTCCTAAAACATACTATCAATTAAGATATAAAATATCGGAGGGAATATTATGAATATTAGAATTTTAATCAGCATTATTTTAGCGACGTTTATTAATGGTCATCAATTAGCATCTGCCCAAAACAACGAGCATACTTTATTTCGGAGCCCTACCCTAAGTGAAGACTATATTGTTTTTGCTTACGCAGGTGACCTATGGCGCGTAAACCGCGATGGTGGGAATGCGCAGCGCTTAACAACAGGGATTGGTGAAGAGACAGAACCTTACTTCTCACCAGATGGCGGCATGGTCGCCTTTACGAGCGATTATGACGGTAATACTGATGTTTATGTTATTCCAACCCTCGGCGGTACTCCTAAACGCTTAACCTATCACCCCGGCGA